>OGPP01000067.1_pt1 | contig 135686 bp, 112 predicted proteins | sample 1553021 | NCBI WGS metagenome assembly OGPP01 (sample SAMEA2580217, study PRJEB22360) | human gut metagenome | biome: human gut; feature: human-associated habitat; material: faeces | place: Denmark | collected 2008/2010
AGTTTTGTTGCTCCGGAACAGATGTGTCTGCCAAAGTCCTTGCGATGTACGCAGGTACTAGAACTCCGTCAATGGAACCCTAGTGGCTTGCCCCTAGGTTAAGTCAGTTAGCTGTTTTTTATTATATTCTTCAACGTTTTAGTTGTTAAGCACTTTTTCACTTTAATTTAATAAAACTGTGAAGTGATGATTTTTCATCCTACATATACAGACTCATGCTTTGTCTTGTAATACATTGCCCTCGACACCTTATTTTTCTCCAGATATCCATTTTGCACCAGATTTTCCAGAACCTTTTTTCGCAGATATGAAGAATCTCTCACACCGAGATAAGCTGCTATCTCTGAAACCTTATGTGCGCGATAGTAGCAAAATGACAACACCTTCTCGTCAAAATCTGTGCCTTCTGGAACTGGTGCAAATTCAATAGTTGGAATTGCACTTTCCTCTATGCCATCAACATATGTTAAGTCTGGCAGCACTAGTGTAAAATGATCAGATGCTGAAGAAATAAATGGTCGATGCTTATCGTCTGCATCTTTATAATCCTCCACAATCTTATCAAATCCTGTTCCTGCTGCTTCCATCACATTGCAGGACACTAACACAGAACAAATTAGTTCGTTTCTTCTCTTTGAAATAATTCCAGATAAATCGTATGTTTTTCCTAGCTTTTCGCCCCTGTAAAAACCTCCTGGAGACGAAATTTCCAAACGATCCCTAAACAAATCTACTTGAATCTGAGTCCCATCAAGAAAATAATCACGGTGAGCTACAGCATTGATAATTCCCTCAAACAATGCCCTCTGTGGATATGCATCAATATTTTTTCTGCCATCCTTTTGTTTTATCACTGAATGATTCATTCGCTGTAAAACAAATTCTGTCATATATTTAATTGAAGAAATAAGATCTCCCTGAAAACGGTTAATGGTTACAATCCGCTCACTGCCCTTTGTAAATCCCGAAAAAACAGAACACTGTACTTGTGTTTTTCTTCCATCATATCCATCTTGAAACAGTACAGCGCCATTTGCTAAAAAACCATTCTCATCATAAAAGCCCATAGAGCGAAGTGCCTTTTCGGCAATTTCCTTTCCATTATTATGCTCGGAATAAAACTCATGCAAAATGTGAAACTTATCTGCCTCATATTTCTCATCAGATGCTAAAATATCGTATTGTGTATTTTTGCTTTTCACACTCATTTCTATAATTTCCTCGTAGGTTGCACCATTTGTAAAGCCATCCCTTCGCATGAAAATAGATGGAATATTTTTATATTTTAATATGACTGGCTTTACAACTGACTCTGGAATATTTACCCGAATCACAAAGCGCTCATTTCCTTTTACTTCATAGGAAAGGAAGGAAATCTTCATCTGCGGTCTAGGTGACAGATGTTCATTTACCTGATTATTGAAATAATTACGCTCATTGTCAGCCTCAGTGCGGCTAAATCCAATTAATTTATTAGTCTTATCCTCTACGCCAATATAAAATTCTCCGCCTAGTGCATTCGCAAAACCTGCAATACTTTTCAGCCATCCTACTACATCTTCTCTATTTAGTCTGCTTTTACATTCAAATTTATCATTTTCTAGCTGTACATTTCCAATAAGCTCTTCCAAATACATGCGTTCACCTCCAAAATAGCATCAAGCTTGTTTTAAAACTTCAATGTCATTTCAATTTTACTTCAAAGTCACTTCAAAGTCAACTTCAATGTCACTTTAAACAAGCTTCAATCTACTTTGAACTACTTTTCTGCGATCTGGTGATCGATCATCTTTCCCTTGTCAAAATGAAAAATCTCATTGCAAAGGACACGGATGTCCTCGCTGCTGTGGCTGGCGACAACGATTAGCTTTCCCTCTTCTCTTTGCTTTAGAAGAATCTGGTACATTTCCTGCACGCCATCGTTATCTAAGCCTGACAATGGCTCGTCCAAAAGAAGAATATCTGGGTGCTCCATTAGTGCCTGCGCTAGTCCAAGGCGCTGACGCATACCGAGCGAATATTTTCCTACATGCTTCTTACTCTCTGGGTCAAGTCCAACAAGACGAATCGCATTTTTAATCTCTTCATCGGAAATCTTGTGACGAATTGACGCAAGCATCTTCAAATTGCGAAAGCCTGAGTAGCCGGGAAGAAATCCTGGATTTTCAATAATGGCTCCAATATTATCTGGCGCATCAATATCCTTTCCAAGTATTTTACCATCAATCGTAATTGACCCGGATGTGGGCGAAACGAAACCCAAAATATGCTTCATCAGCATCGTTTTTCCAGAGCCATTTCGTCCAACAAGGCCATAAATCTTTCCTTTTTCCAGCGTCATGCTAATATGTGAAAGAACTTCTACACCATCAAAGCTCTTTGTCAGATCTTTTATTTCTATCATTATATGCGTTCCTCACTTTCTCTTTTCGATCACTCATTATTGGTCGTTATTTCCCTGTAAATCCGTTATCATGATTCGTTTACTCTGATAATAGATTGCCACAAAAGATGCCAACAACAAAATTGCATACAGAGCTGAGATTGCTGGAATCGTGAGTGCCCGATGCGCCTGTACAGAATCTAGTGACTCTACGCTTGTCCAGCAGACAGGAGAAAAATATTGCAGCCAAAATTTTTTCGGGAATGTAAACCATGTGAGTATTGGATCGAGAAAAACAATAATTCCAGTCGCAGCTAATCCCCACAATATATTTTTGCTGATCAAGCTAACCAAATACAAAATCATACCAAGCAGTGTAAAGGAAGCCCATGCTGTCAGAAACGTATAAAGTGTTGCTCCACTTGGATACAGATATTTTACAACGGCAATCGGAATAATAGTTGGATAAAGTTGCGCCAAACTTGCTGCGCTCATCTGAGAAGTTCCATAAATAAGATCCGCTGCTGATCCATCCCAACTGTCCCTCAAAGAAAGAATTGGAACTGCCACCAGTGCTGCACAGATTGTAATAAACGCAATATAGACAAGTGAAACTACTGCTATGTACATACAAGTGCCAATACACCAACCAGAGCGTTTGCTTCTCATGATTGCATATGGTGTAATCGGATAATAAAATGGCGCATCACAGAGTAACAAAATAAGTCCAACATGAAAACAAATTTTCGGTGTTCCAATCGAAATCTCTGTACTTCCAAATAGTAATGGAAGAAGAAGTGGTGTAGATACTGCACCATTATCTAGTCCATATTGCAAGACAGGTTTCAATGTATTAAAAACAATAAGCGCAGTAAATAAAAGAATAAATTTTACTCTAAAGTCCTGTCTCCAACAATTAAAATTAATGGAAGTAACTGCTATTGAACGTTTAAATAAGCCCATGTTTTTTCCTCCATTCTAGTCTTCTGGCAAAGAAAAATGCACAGAATGCATATACGGTCAGTGGGTACAGCATCCCCCATAAAAACATAAGCATATGTGGAGTAGCAGTTCCTGCTGAAAATGTTGGCATCATAGAAATCAGCCCCAATACACTGAATATACTGCTATATGGAATATAGGAAGCCGCTGCATAGAACGTAAGCCCACACATTCCAACTGCCACAAATAAATTAGGCTGATAAACAGAAAGCAATAATCCAGTACCACTACATGCAGCTGTGATCACACCAAACTGAAGTGCCATCATAATTGAATAAATCATCGGATGATTCCATGAAAAACTTCCATAGTAAAGATCTTTCATTCCCAATGACATCAATGGCAAACCCGCGCAAACACTGACAATAAGATAGAGTCCAATCACTATTATCATCCCCAGCATTATCGCTATAAAGTTAACAAGAAAACGACTGATCGTGTATGACAAAAGAGTTGTTCTATTAAGAATTGAACGCAAATAGCGACTATTTTCATCACTACAATAGCTGCCTGTGTAAATGCCGCCGAACAAAAAAACAATAACTACCTTAAATTTATCATATGCCAAACTATTATATAATATATTTACACACCCCTGCATCCCTGTTGAATCTCCCCACCATGTATAACTTTGAAATTCATTCCATGTTGAAGCAAATAAAACCAAAAGTGTTGCCATTACAATTAATACAAATTTTTTGCAAAAAATACTTCTCCTCAAATCCATTCTAAGGCAGTTCATATTTTTCACCTCCGCTCTATTGCTTATCGCATCAATTATTTACTACAAATCCACTTACTGCATCAATATAAATTGTTCCTGTTCTTCCAGCAATTGCAGATTCATTATTTTGAATATACTCAACTCGCCATGTAGGAACCGCATAGTTTTCTCCATCCGCGTTATATTCTTTTACATAAACTAGAGAAATCGTATCAATTGTAATATTTGTTCCCAATGTCTGTATTGCCTGTGACATAGCTTTTTCTTTTGAAACCAACTCATGTTTTTCTGAAATTTCTTCTGGTTCATATGGAAGATCTGCACTCAAAATAACTACTTTATTTTGGTAAGGAAGATATATAATTTCTAATTGCTCATTATCCATTAAGACTCCATTTAACTTTAACTTATATACCAGAAGCATCGCCTCATATTCCTTTTTCCAAGGCAAATTTCTCTTAAATCCCGAATCCATTTTATCGTACAATGCATCCGCCTCTGCCTCTTTCCCTTCATCTCTTAATTGCTCCACTTGTCCTCTTGTTATAACCTCATAGCCTTCTCCTGGAGCACCAATCGTATACTGTAATTTTTTTTCAATATTTTGAATTGCATCTAATGTAATTGCATACGAAGAAACCTCTGCATCCTCATATCCACATAATCTTGCATATTTTTCACAAGCTTTTACTGCCTGCTCCTTCGTACAAGAAGCCAACGATTCTTCTGGGTACGTTTCTCTTAGCAAACTTCCATCACCGATTGGATTCATTAAGTGACTATATGTCGAAGCCATTCCATCATTTTCATCGCTATAACTAATAGCAAAATCCTTGTTATAGATTACAACCGTACCATCTTTCTCATAATAATAATCACCCAAGAAATGTTTCGGCTTATACTGCTCTGCTTCTTCTATTGTTGGTACCCCTAATAATAGCTGAGCAAACTGATTTAAATCCGTATTGTCGTTTCTCTTTAATTTTACAGATTCTAAATAATTCCTACCATCCTCTTTTTCAATATTGGTATTACTTTCAACTTGAATCTGTTCTTCACTTTCAGCAGGCATCGAAACTGAAATTTCTCTTCTAAATCTACACCCTGGCAAAGCTAATGCGATCATTCCGACAAATATTACCAAATATTTTTGATTATTCTTCATTTTCTGATTCTCCTTTTTAAAATATCCCCTCAGAGTATAAACTCCAAGGGGATATTTATATTGTCAAAAATTATAATCAGCCGTTTGGATTCCACTCTCCCCAAACTGTATAATTTGCAGTCGGAGAGCCTGAATTTGCACGAAGCATACAATCATCCGCATAATTATAATACGCTGCCATGTATGGAATTGAATGCTTACTGCGATCAGAATTCATAAAATTAATAGATCCCTGCGTCATCTGCGCACTATTGTTTGCAATAACAATATAATTTGTAGGTAATTCATTATGATTGCTTCCCAGAGCCTTTACGTATGCATGATCTGCTGGAATCACCTTTTTAACAGGTGTAGAATTATACCCTTCATTATTATAGTATACTGGAATCCAATAATTTGTCGCTGCAAACGCAGTTCCCGTCGTTGCCATTGTCAGCATAGCCAAAGCAGCTGCTAAGCCTCTCTTTTTCATAGAAGCCTCCTTCTAGGCTTTCGCCTTTGTGATATATTTTACACAACTGATCCCCCCTACTTACCTTCGGCGCCTTTGTACATTGCAAGTAGAAAACAATCAATGTATAATTAAAAAAAGATTCGTAACATCTTGTTGTTATACTAACACAATGTTACGAATCTGTCAATTAACATTTATATATATTTTTTCTTACATTTTCCTTAAGGCACCTATTTGGCTTCATCCTTTTACTGTACCACAAGTGACCCGTCCTCTGTTTTCTCACAAATATATGTATCATCTCTGTAGTACAGTGTACTCATGCAACCGCACTTTTACACTAATCCCCCAGTTTTAACCGTAGGAGTATGTCAATTATGAGTTAATGCTAAGATTACAATACTCAAAAGTATAACTATCACTACAAATATCAATACGATTATGCCTGCTGTTTTAATGAACTTCATATGTTTCATACTAATCTCCATTCCGCCGCCTTCAGCTGGCGGCACAAATATTAATGAAAGTATTTCAACTCTCTCCGTTATGCTGTAAAATAGTTTGTAAGCAAGTAGAAAACAATATATGTATGCTAAAAAAAATTCGTAACATCTTGTTTTTATACTAACTTGATGTTACGAATCTGTCAACTACTTTTCACTATTTTGTCTATTGTTTTCTTTTTGCACTATTTTTTCTTACTGTACTACTAATGATCCACCCTCTGTCCGCTCTCCTGACCAATTCCTGATAAAGACATAATACAGCCCACTCTCTTCTATATCAAAGTTATGGCCTTCATTCTTTCCTTCGAGGCAGCGTCTTTTCGTATCACGGATGATTCCATATTCTACTTTATAGTTCGCGTATGTATAAACCCATATGCTCTCGCCTTTTTCTTTGTAGAACGGACCAAACTGAATTTCCTGATCTTTTTGCAGCGTCCATTTTTGTTCATCTGAACCATATTTATGGGCTGATTTTTTTGATAGCAGCTCATCAATTTTAATCTCATCACCAGTAAAATAAAGGTCAGATACATCAAGCTCTGTCTGCTTTTTCTGATACTCCGTTTCTTCTGATGTAATAAATTTCATTGCGGCATCATAGCTGACTATTGATGCAAAGCTGATTGTATAGGCACTTGTACATAAGATAATACCTGCAAGAATTACAGCTGTTATACGTCCTGTTGCTGTAAACATCTTACTGTTTTGTGCAAGTTTAGTCTTTTGAGCGGCACGCTCACGCGCTTTTAACGTGTTTTTGTTTTCGCACAGTGCTGAATACGCATATGCACGCCGCTGCTTCTGATCGGCTGCAAAGGCACGAATCTTTGAAAAATATTCATGCTGCTCTATGCCAAGCTGTTTGATGCTGTCAAGGTCACAATAATATTCATTACATACATTTAACTCTGCAAAAAGCTCATTTATGCCCGGACAAAACCAGTAAAGACTTGAAATCACAAGCATCATCTGCTTCATTAAAAAATCTTTATGATGAATATGCGTCAGTTCATGCACTAGAATTAGCCGAAGCGTCTCTTTGTCGATTTCACCTGCCGGAAGAAAAATACATGGGTTTAAAAATCCCATTGTCATTGGCGACACAATCTCTTTGCTTATAAAAACATTAACATGGCGGCAGATACCCATTTTAGTGCAAAGCTTATATGTTTCTTTTTGTTCATCCTCCTGCCACAAAAGATCTCGCTTCGCGTTTATTTTTAACTGATACAGGCTGTTAAGCTGACATACTGTAATAGCAGTTCTTCGCAAAGCGCCTGCCAGCCATATAATTATAACAGCACTAAGCATAAGCGTCACAAATCCTGCTGAACGAAACATTTCATATTGAAATGCATGTCTGCCTTCTTTTTGCTGCCAGTACAGAAAAATCACCGGGACAAAGAAACTGATCAAAACAGGCCAAAGAAGCATCCTCATAAAGATCGTATCGTTTATAAAGTGACGTTTTCTGGCAAAACGCCACAAATTTGCTATTATGCTTCCTGTCATTCCAGTCAGAAAGAAAATCCAAAATAATGTTGCTGCCCACTGAAAGAAAAAGTTGGACCATTCTGATGTTTCCATATGTTTTCACCTGCCTTTCTTTTTTCATCAGTTATCTTCTTCGTCCTCATCCTCTGCGCTATAAAGATCTGAGACAAGCTGATCAAGAGAGCCGTCATACCAGAGCTTTAAGATTTCTCTTCCCTTCTTTTTTCTCGCCTCCTCTTCCTTTACCTTTGCTGTATAGAGGTTTACTCTTGTGCTGACATCTACGTTGACATAGCCCTTCTGATCAAGGCGGTACATAAGCGTGCCGAGTGATCTGCGGTCAAGCTCGGTCTGATATTTCTCCAGCAAAATCTGCTGAATCTGTGTCGCTGTCACAGGATGGTCAGAACCCCATACACATTTCATAATTAAAAGTTCAGTCTTTGACAAATCTTTCATGAATTTCTTCCTTTCTTAAATCTGTTTTCCTGCGAATTGTGAATCATACAGTGAGCGATAGAAGCCGCGTTTCTCCATAAGTTCATCATGTGTTCCCTGTTCGATTACTTCGCCTTCTTTTACAACTAGTATACAGTCTGCATTCTGAATTGTCGAGAGGCGATGTGCTATTACAAAGCATGTCTTGTCTTTCATAAGCTCCAGCATGGCTTCCTGAATTTGAAGCTCTGTTCTTGTATCGACATTTGATGTAGCCTCATCGAGTATCAGCATATGTGCATCAAGAAGCATTGCTCTGGCGATAGTTAGAATCTGCTTTTGTCCCTTGGAAATATTTCTTCCGTCATCTGTAAGTACTGTGTCGTACTGTTTTGGCAGACGCATTATATAGTTATGAATACGGGCGGCCTTGCAGACACGCTGCACATCTTCGAGTGTGGCATCTGGCTTGCCGTAGGCGATATTTTCATAAATTGTTCCGTGAAACAGCCACGTATCCTGCAGTACCATGGCAAATGCACGGCGCAGACTGTCTCTTGTAACCTTTGTAATGTCATTTCCATCAATAGTAATTTTTCCGCTGTCGATATCGTAAAAGCGCATCAAAAGATTTATGATGGTTGTCTTTCCTGCTCCTGTAGGACCGACGATTGCAATAAGCTTACCCGGTTCTGCATGTAAACTCAGATCATGGATAATAGTATGATCCTTTGTGTAGCCGAAGCTTACATGTGACAGCTCTACATCTCCGTAAATGTCGGTGAGTACTTTCGCATCTGTGCTGTCAGCCGGCTCCTCTGTCTCATCAAGCAGTCTAAACACGCGCTCTGCGGCGGCAAGTGCTGACTGCAGCTCGCTCATGATATTTGCAGACTCGTTGATTGGACCAGAAAATTTTCTGGAATACAGAACAAATGAGGAAATATTTCCAAGTGTCATCTGACCAAATATGAAGCGAATCGCTCCAAAGATCGTGACTAGTGCAAGTGAAATATTGTTGACAAGGTTTACTGACGGTCCTACCATGCTGCCCATGTAATCGGCGCGGTAATAGGCATCCACAGCCTCTTCATTTTTTGCCTGAAACTTGCCTATTGTATTGACTTCCTGATGATATGCCTTTAAGCTTTTCTGACCTGCAAGCATCTCCTCTATAAAGCCGTTTAACTCGCCAAGCTTTCCTGAACGGGCACGAAAAAGAGGTCTTGTAAGTCCTGTAAGCTTTTTAATAAAGAAGATTGTAAGCGGTACAGTAACAACAAAAATCAATACAAGCGGCGGTGAAATTAAAAGCATCATAACTAGCGAGCCTATTACTGTAATAAAGCTTGCAGCAAGTGACACAACATCATTTGAAAGGCTTGTGTTTATTGTATCTACATCATAGGTGATACGGCTTATAATATCGCCTGCCGCGTGCGTATCAAAGAAGCTGACAGGAAGACGCATCAGGCGGTCGAAGATATTGCTTCGCATAGTTGAGACTATGCGCTTTGTAATCTGAAGCATGACAAGATTTAAGATATAGGCAAGTGCTGCTGATACTAAATACAGCGCGATCATGATCTCACAGCAGTAAATTACACGCTCCATATTTACCTGTCCCTTGCCAACCATCGCATCGACGGCATAACCTGAGTACATAGGACCTGCGAGCGACAGCAGATTTGAGCTTATACTTAACAAGATGGCAAGAAACAACCAACCTTTAAACTGCCACAGATAACGGCCAAGGCGAAGCAGGATATGACGCTTTTCACCCTTTCCTTTTGTAAACTGTGCCTGCATTTTTTCTTTTTGTTCTCTTGCAATAGCGCGGCACTCCTCTGCCATGTTGCGGTTATCATTTTCCTTTTGATGTGCGCGGCATGCGGCCTCGATCTCTTCCAGCGTGATATCATGGTTAAGCTTTGGAGCATTTTTTTCTTCATATTGTTTCATATTCTTATGCTTCATCAATACCACCTCCCATCTGTGACTGGCTGATTTCCCTATAGACCTCACAGCTTTCCATCAGATTTTTATGTGTTCCATAGCCGATCATTTCTCCATCTTCAAGAACGATAATCTTATCGGCGCGGTAAATTGAACTGATTCTCTGCGCTACAATAATGGATGTAAGATCGCCATAATTTTCCTGAATTGCCCTGCGAAGACGTGCATCTGTCGCATAATCGAGCGCACTTGATGAATCGTCAAGCACAAGAATCTGCGGATGCTTTGCGAGCGCTCTTGTAATTAAAAGACGCTGCTTTTGTCCACCTGAAAGATCCATTCCCCTGATGGCAAGCATAGCATCAAGTCCCTTTTCCTCAATAAACTCGACAGCCTGCGCATCCTGTGCTGCTGCCATTGCTTCTTTCTTTGAGACATCACGTCCAAAGCGAATGTTCTCATAGATTGTATCATGGAAAATAACGTCATTTTGGAAGGCAGCACCAAAAAGAGGCATGAGTTCCTTTGACGTGTAGGTGCGCACATCGCGGCCATTGACATAGATGTGTCCCTCGTCCGGATCATAGTAGCGCATCAAAAGATTCACAATAGTTGTCTTTCCTGAGCCGGTGGCTCCTATGATACCAAGCGTTTCTCCTTTATTTACTGTAAAGCTTACATCATGCAGACAGTCCTCACCGTCCCCATCCTCATAACTAAAGGATACATGATCGAAGATAATCTGCGGCAGGACAAACTCTGCACCTGTCTCTTTGGCAGCGGCTGCCTCTGCCTCATTCACTGCCTTTTCTACTACTGAATCTACATTTCCAACAGGATGCTCTACCATAAGATCCTCAGGCAGATTTAATACCTCGCTGATACGTCTTGCTGATGCAGATGCCTTTGAATACATTACAAAAATTCGTGACAAAAACAAAATTGAATTTAAAATAATTGTCACGTATGACATAAATGCCATGATGACACCTGGTGTTGTTAATCCTTCATTGACACGCTTTGCACCTACGAAAAGAACTAGCACCAATCCTATATTTAAAATGATGCTCATGACAGGGTTCATTGCACCCATGATCATTCCGGCATGCTGATCACGCGTTACAACTTCTTCATTTATTTTTGCAAATTTACTTCTTTCTGTGTCTGTCTTTGACAGTGCCTTTATGACACGAATACCTGCAATGTCCTCTCTTACAAGACGCACAAAGCGATCTACTGCCTCCTGCACCTTTGTGTACATTGGCACACCTTTACTTGAAAACAAATATACAAGAAGTGCCATTACTGGAAGAAGTGCCAGCATGATACATGTAAGCGGCGCATCCATTGAAAGCGTGACGGCAAGACCTCCGATAAGCATGATAGGCTGACGCACACCAAGGCGCTGCATCATACCGATAAATTGATGAATGTTGTAGGTATCTGATGTTGATCTTGAAATTAGTGATGCCTGTCCTATCTGCTCCTGCTGTCTGGCAGATAAAAAGCTGATCTTTGAAAACAGCTGCAGACGGATTCTTTCTGTTGTATTTCTGGCAACAAGCGATGCCATGCGGTTTGCCACGATATTTCCAAGCAGCGCAAGAAGCGCAAATAAAATCATTACACCGCCCCACGCAAACACAAAACCAATGTTTTCAGTCGGAATCACCTTATCTACCATGATGGAAAGTGCCCACGGAATCAAAAGTTCAACAATGGTAGCAGCAACCTTTATTGAAAAACCTACTGCCATTCTTGCCCGATACGGAATCAGATAAGAAAATATCTGTTTCATTTGTTTTTTCTCCCTTCTTTTCTCTCTATATAAATAAATGATACCACTCTTTTTGTATGCAAAGCAATGTAGAATCCTCGAAAAATTTGGAAAAATGAAGCGAAGGAATTTTTTCGCGCTGCCATTAAAAGCTGATATAGTATCGCTATAGGATATTTTGATGTTCATGTGAACACAGCTTTCATTTTAGAAAGGAAGGAATTTATGCAGGATCGAGAGGAAAAAACAGAACAGCAATTGCAGGAAACTATTCAGGCCGCTGACGAACAGCCCATTTTGATTTCGGATGCCTGCAAGCAGCTCAATATGGAGGCTCATGTGCTTCGATACTGGGAGGAGGAGCTTGGTCTTCCTATCATGAGAAATGATCAGGGCTATCGCTGCTACACAAATGCGCAGCTTCTGATGTTTCAGCGGATTAAGATTTTGCGTGATGCGGGCTATCAGCTAAAGGCTATTAAGCTGGTGGTTCCAAGACTGGCTCTTTTGGATGATGATGAATTTTATTATCTGGTGAAATTATCTGATGAGATGAATAAACGAGCCAGTGAGCTGCCTGATACGCTTCCGGCTATTCTTCCTGTCTCTGCAAGTCAGACGGAGCTTGCACGAAAGCTTCGCATGGAGGAATTTGAAGATGTTATGAACCGTATTTTAGATGAGGCACTGTGCCGACACTCCGCTGATATTAACGCACAGCTTGCAGATACAATCTGCGAAAAGATAGGTGTGCAGCTTGACAATGTTATCGCAGAAAAAATCACAGAACAGGTCAGCACAAAGGTTATCAAGGAGATGGATTATAGAATGCGGCTGCAGGATGATGAGGCAGAGGAGCGCTTTCGCAAGCTTGATGAAACACTTTTTATGCGCCGCAAAAAGTCACGTGAACAAAAGGAGGCTGCCGCGAGCCGGCTGCCATGGAAAAGAAAACATAAGACGTAAGAAAAAAGACTGCCCTCTCGGACAGTCTTTTTTCTTACAGTGAATAAATTATTCGTTGATTGCGCCTACTGGACATGCAGCTGCGCAGCTTCCGCACTCGATGCATGCGTCTGCGTCGATCTCGTACTTGCCTTCGCCCTCTGCGATTGCACCTACTGGGCACTCACCCTCACATGTACCACACATAATACACTCATCACTAATCTTGTATGCCATTTGTTTTTCCTCCTTGGAAATAATATTTAACGCTTTTATCAGCACCATTATTCTAATACAGGTTTGTATTTTTTGCAACTATTTTATTTTACCTTCTTCCAAAGCTCATAATACATATCTTCAGCTTCTTCGCCCAGATAATTGTAAACCTCACACTTTTCAATGGTTTCTTCATCTGGGAATACGCCCGGATTGTTTATGATATCTTCGTCGATTAACTCCTGTGCTGCGATATTTGGTGTTCCGTAATAGATATACTCGAAGTTATCATAAGCTGCTTCCTGACTGCACAGAAAATCAATCCACTTATGCGCGTTTTCTACATTTTCGGAGCCCTTTGTGATAACCCAGCCATCGTACCATATATTTGTTCCTTCTTTTGGAATTACATATTCAAGGTCTTCGTTCTCTTCCTGGCAGTACAGATATTCACCTGAGTAGATAACGCCGATTGCTGCTGCACCGTTGATCATCTTATCACGCACTTCGTCGATGGTGTAAGCCTTGTTTAACTTGGACTGGATCTTTAACTCCTCCATTGCCTCGTTTAACTCGTCCTCATCTGTTGTGTTGCATGAATAGCCAAGACGCTTTAATGAGATCATAAATGCATCACGCACAGAATCCTGCATGATGATATCGTTCTTGTATGTCTCATCCCAAAGTACATCCCAGCTGTCAATTACAGCATCCTCATCTACTAATTCCTTATTATAAAGAATGCCGACTGTTCCGAATGTATATGGAACACAATATTTATTGCCTGGATCAAAGCCTTCGCAGCTCTTTAAGTAAACTTCTCCAATGTTTTCCTTGTTTGTGATCTGATCCCAGTCGATCTCCTGCAGAACATCATTCTGGATCATCTTCTCGATCATATAGTCAGATGGACAGATAACGTCATAAAGACTTGGATCTGCCTCTACACGCGGATACATAGCCTCGTTTGTATCAAATGTATCATAGATAACTTCGATACCATACTCATCTTCGAACTCGTCAATCAGATCCTCGTCAATATATTCGCCCCAGTTAAATACCTTTACCTGGCCATTTGGATACTTATCTGCCAATACAGCCTGTGCGCCAAATGCAGTAGTTGCCATCATTGCAGCAGATGCTGCTGCCCATACTCTTCTTTTCATAGTCAACTTTTCTCCTCTTGTTTTCTTTTTCTTTTATCGCGCATGTCCGGAAGCGTGTTCATTAAAACTAACAACAGCAGTACAGAAACAAACATCACTGTTGACAGTGCGTTCATTGTTGGCTTGATGCCCTTTCTTACTTCACTGTATATTAATGTTGACAGCGTATTGATGCCGGCGCCTCTGGTGAAGTAGGTGATGATAAAATCGTCTAAAGACATCGTAAATGCCAGTAAAAATCCAGATGTAATTCCCGGTGCAAGATCTGGAAGCACAACCTTAAAAAAAGCAGACAGTGGCGTTGCACCTAAATCCATAGCTGCCTCGTAAGTACTTACATTTGTCTGGCGAAGACGAGGCATAACGCTTAAGATCACATACGGAATATTGAACGTGATATGCGCCACCAATATAGTGGAAAAGCCAAACTTCCAGCCAACAGAAATAAATACAAGCATCAATGAAAGTCCTGTTACAAGATCGGAATTCATAAGCGGAATGTTGTTTATAGCCATATAAGTTGTCTTAAACTTTCCTTTTAATGCATTGATACCGATACATGTAATTGTGCCTACCAGTGTGGCAACTAATGCGGACACAAATGCTATAATTAATGTATTGCTGAGAGCCTCCATAATCATTCTGCTCTCAAATAAATCCTCATACCACTTTAAGGAAAATCCTTTCCAGCGGCTTCCTTTTCCTTCATTGAAGGAAAAAATAATTAATGTTACAATCGGGGCATACAAAAAGATAAAGATCAGTGTAAGGTACATGCCCGAAAAAAAAGATTTTAATTTTTTCATCAGAATGATGTTCCCTCCCCGTTTTTATCGTAGTGCTCCAGTACTGCCATGCTGATTAAGATAAATACCATTAAGACAAGTGAAAGTCCTGAGCCAAGATGCCAGTTATCAGCTGTGGAAAATTCCTGCTCGATAATGTTACCGATTAACATAATCTTTCTCGCACCAAGAAGATCTGAGATGGCAAATGTGGTCAGTGACGGAACAAATACCATTGTAACACCGCTTATAATACCTGGAAGACTAAGCGGCAATGTTACTTTAAAAAATACCTGCGCACTGTTTGCACCGAGATCTCTTGCTGCATTTAATACATTCTCATCAATTTTTGTTAGAACGTTAAACAGCGGAAGAACCATAAATGGCAGGAAGTTGTAGATCATACCCATAATGATTGCCGCGTTTGTTCCTACCACACTAAATGTCGGAAGACCTAAGTTTCTGCAGATATTAAATAAAATACCGCCGTCATCAAGAAGATTTAACCATGCGTAGGTACGAAGCAAAAAATTCATCCACATCGGCAGGATAAATATAAATACAACAAAGCCTTTCTTACCCATACCTGTTTTTTTTAAAATCATGGCAAGCGGATATGCAATCAGCAAACAAAGAATCGTACAGGCAATTGATAGACTAAGTGATAGTCCCAGTGCCTTTAAATGCTCTGGACTTGCTATGGCTCTTACATTTGCAAGCGTGAAGGCACCTGTGCGGTCTGTAAAGCCATACCAGGCAATCACTAAAAGCGGAATTATAGTAAAGAGAATCATCCAGACAAAGTACGGTCCAGATAACAATTTTTTCTTATTCATGGACCCCCATCGCCTCCTCATCCTCGGATTCCGGCTTGTTCATAATCTGAATGTCAAACGGATCGACATGGATGCTTACCTTTGTTCCAATCGGGAACATGTCGGTGCTGTGGACAAGCCACTCAAAACCGCCGGCCATGACCTCCATCTCGTAATGTACACCCTTAAAGATCATATGAGTAACTACTCCCTCGAGACTTCCCTGACCCTCTGGCAAAAGATCTACATCTTCTGGGCGAATCACGACATCGACTGGCTTATTTCTTCCAAAACCTTTATCTACACAGGCAAAACGGCTTCCTAAAATCTCTACAAGCTCGTCCTGAATGAATGTTGCACCGATGATGTTGCTGTCACCGATAAAATCTGCTACGAATGCATTCTCTGGCTCGTTATAGATCTTTTCCGGGGAACCCTGCTGCTGAATATAACCCTGGTTCATTACAATGATATGGTCGGACATTGTAAGTGCCTCTTCCTGGTCGTGTGTGACATAGATAAAGGTAATGCCAAGCTCTTTTTTCATGCGAATCAGCTCATACTGCATGTCCTGACGGAGTTTTAAGTCAAGTGCACCAAGCGGCTCATCAAGAAGAAGCACCTTAGGCTCGTTTACAATAGCACGTGCAATAGCAATACGCTGCTGCTGTCCTCCTGAAAGAGAATCTGGCATACGCTTCTCGTAACCTTTCAGATTAACAAGCTTTAATGCATATGCAATCTTATCTTTAATATACTGCTTTGACTTTTTCTTGATTTTTAAGCCAAAAGCGATGTTTTCCTCGATTGTCATATTAGGAAAGAGTGCATATTTCTGGAATACAGTATTTAATGCTCTCTTATGAGGCGGAAGAGATGTAATATCCTGTCCGTCAAAAATAACCTTTCCCTTGTCAGGTGTCTCAAAACCGCCGATGATACGAAGCGTTGTGGTCTTTCCGCAGCCGCTTGGTCCTAACAGCGTTACAAATGAATTTTGATAAATATCAAGATTTAAATCATCTAGTATCATCTGCCCATCATAGCTTTTTGTGATACCCTCCAATTTAACCAGCGATTCTTTCATTGTACTATAAAACCATGCCTTTCACACATTTTTTCTGATACCTGATCAAAACGTCGGCGGTGAACTAATCCAAAGTACTGTCGCGCCTACCTTTGATGTTAAGTAATGCTGCTTACCAGATACATAGTAAAAGGTTTCTCCCTTTTTTGCCCGGTAAACCTTATTTCCCAGATGAATTGTGACAGCGCCGTTTAAGACATATCCAAACTCTTCTCCCTCATGTGGGTTGTCTGGATCTGTTGATCCTCCCGGCTCTAATTTCAAAAGAATGGGCTCCATCTGATTTTTCTGTGCATTTGGAACGATCCACTCAATCGTATTTTCGTTCTCTTCATCCTTCTTAATAAAGTAATCTTCCTTTGTAAATACAATCTGTTCTTCGGGTTCTTCTGTAAAAAACTCGCTGACAGAAACGCCCAGACACTGCAAAATATCCATCAGTGTCGCAATCGATGGAGAGGTCAGATCCCTCTCTACCTGTGATATAAAGCCCTTCGATAACTCCGCGCGGTCTGCCAGCTCTTCCTGCGTCAGCCCCTTCATGACTCTCAGCTGCTTTATCCTCTGTCCGATTTCCACATTTACCTCCCATATTGCAGTTCTATTATTAAACCTCAGGTTTAGTTTTGCTAAACTCACAATAGACAATTATACCTATTTTTTTTATGTTGTCAAGTAATTTTGTTTGAATATTTTCCCAATATGTGGTATGCTTAGATATGGCAGTTTAGCAGACTCTGCCACATGATTTGAATGAATCTGTCTGCAGCAGTTTTGAGTGTAAATCAGGCAGATGCAGCGGCATTTATATAACTAGGAGGTTTACTTTTATGGCACAAAAATATGTTGCATATGTAGGCTCTTACACCTATTATGGTTCCAGCAAAGGCATCAGCATTATGGACGTAGATGTAGAAAAGGGCATCTTTACAAAGCGAAAGGAAGTTTCTGTCAACAATTCTTCTTATCTTGTTGCTTCCCGCAATAACAAATATTTGTATTCTGTTGTTGATGAGGGTGTTGCCGCATTTAAGATCCTTCCTGACGGTGATCTTGAATATTTAAATACTGCTTCTATCCGCGGTATGCGTACCTGTTATCTGACTGTTGATAAGGCTGGAAAGTTTTTAGTTACTGCTGGTTATCACGATGGTAAGATGACTATTCTTAATATCAATGAGGATGGTTCTGTTGGAAGCATTGCATCTGAAATCTTTGATCACGGTACTGGTACAATCGGTGAGCGTAATTTCCGCCCACATGTCACATGCGTTCAGTTTACTCCGGATGAAAAGTTCCTCTGCATGGTAGATACTGGTCTTGATAACATTAAGGCATATCGTTTTGATCACTCTAATGGTCATCTTACACTTGCCGATATCATTCACTGTGAATTAAATTCTGCACCGCTTCGTATGCTCTTCTCAAAGGATGATCGTCATATGTACATGATCTCTGAGCTGAAAAATTATGTAACAGTCTATAATTATCTTCCTCATCCAAATGAGCCTGAGTTTCAGTTTAAGCAGCTTGTATCCACACTGCCAAAGAAATATGACGAGCAGTCTGCTGCATGTGCAATGCAGTTTACAAGCGATGATAAGTATCTGTTTTGCTCTAATGCTGGAGACAACAGCTTTGCACTGTATGAGCGTGATCCGGAGAACGGCCTTCTTTATATGAAATGCGTTCTTCCAATCAGCGGTGATTTCCCGAAGCACATTTCTGTCTTCCCTGATAATAAGCATGTTGCAAGTATTAACAAGAACTCTAACTCAATTACTTTCTTTACTGTTGATTACGAGAAGGGTCTTCTTGTTATGAATGGCCGTCCGCTTAAGGTTGATACACCTAACTGCTGTAAGATTGTTCCGATTGAGGGATAAAGTTATATAAAGCCGCGGGGTTTCCCGTGGCTTTTTTCATGCCTATGAAGAATTGTGCATATACTAATAGGGATTTACGCTGATGTGAAAGGATTTCTAAATTTATGAGTCTTCTTCGCTCGTTTTCTTCTGACACGCCTGACAGCGGCTTTCTTTTGACTACTGTTCTTTCTGCGCAAAATAATTATCCTATTGATGGTGCCAGCGTTTCTATAGCTGACGAATCTGATCCTGACACGATTTTGGAGGAGCTTTCAACAAATTCTGTCGGTCAGACACCTGATTTATCTGTCGCAACACCGCCTATTGACTACAGCCTAAAGCCTGATGAACCACGCCCTTATTCTGCACTGATTCTCACGATCAGTGCACCTGGCTTTGAACCTCTTACTATTCGCGGTACTGAGGTGCTTCCTGACCAGACTGCTATCCAGATGGCACGTCTTCGCCCTATTGGATCTAGTTTAAATAATTTAATTGAGATTCCTGAGCATACACTTTATGGCACCTATCCCCCTAAAAATCCTGAGGCCGAGGTAAAACCCTCCTACGAGTCAGGTGAGGTTGTATTAAGCCGTGTAGTTATTCCAGAAACTATTGTTGTCCATGACGGCACACCATCTGACCGCACAGCACCAGATTACTACGTGCCTTACAGAGATTATATTAAAAATGTAGCTTCCAGTGAAATTTATGCAACGTGGCCTGAAAGTGCTCTTGTGTCAAATATCCTGGCAATCATGTCTTTCACGCTCAACCGTGTATATACAGAATGGTATCGCAATCAGGGTTATGATTTTACAATCACATCATCAACTGCCTATGATCATAAATGGATTTATGGGCGCAATATTTTTGATTCCATTTCTATTATCGTTGATGAGATTTTTGACCAGTATCTTTCACGTCCTGACGTGCGACAGCCCATTTTGACTCAGTACTGCGATGGAAAACGTGTTTCATGCCCTAACTGGATGAGCCAGTGGGGATCGGCATCGCTTGGCGAGCAGGGCTATTCACCTATCGAAATTCTTCGCTATTATTATGGTGATGATCTCTATATTAATACTGCACAGCAGATCGCAGGTATCCCGGCATCATGGCCGCGCTATGATTTGACAGTAGGAAGCTCTGGTCCAAAGGTACAGCAGCTTCAAGAGCAATTACTTGAAATATCGAAGGTCTACACTACTATTCCTCCCCTCACGCCAACTGGCTACTATGATGAGGCAACTGCTGAGGCAGTTCGCGCCTTTCAGAATATTTTCGGGCTGCCACAGACAGGCGTGGTAGACTTTGCCACCTGGTACAAGATTAGTTATATCTATGTAGGGATTACGAGAATTGGAGAATTAAATTAATCTGCCAAAAGAGGTCTGACCAAATGGTCAGACCCCTTTTTAACAAAAGTGATTTTTATTTTGTTTTACTCAACAACCTCTCCGGCTCTTGCTGCATCTTCTGCTGCTGCACGAAGTGTTACCTCGTTCTCCTGGAACTCTACACACTGATCATAGCCATACTCGTTTGCCTGTGCAACCATATCAGCTACGATCTTGTCAAATTCTTCATCAGAGGAAGCGTAGATTGCCTTCCAAGAACCTTCCTTGATACATGTTGTTACCTGTGTCCATACAAGCTGAAGCTCATCAGATCTTACGCCTGCAGAATACATGGTACCAGGTGCAATGTGAAGATTTACATTCTTGAAGTAATCATCAAACAGTTCGCAGTTATTGTGATCTCTCCAATCCTGCTCAATCTCAGAACCTGCTGCAGAGTTAAAGCTTGACCATCTCTTGTAGTTATAAGTCTCGCCAACCTTTGAATCAAGATTTGTTGTATCAAGTGCCCATGTTGTATTGTTGATCTTGAAGTTTCCATCTTCGAAGGTACCGCTGTAACCATCAGACATTTCTGTCTTTCCATCAAGCTTTGCAGTCTTTCCAAGATCAGTAAAGCATGTATTTCCATCCTCATCATAATACCAACATACATCCTTTGGACCATACTCAAGTGTCATACGTCCTTCTGGTGTTGCAAGCCAGTTGATGATTGCCATACAAAGCTCTGGATACTCAGTATTTGCACCGATAGTCCACGGTCTGTTTCCGCCATAAATATTCTGTCCGTAAGCGATTGGCTCTGCCTCTGATGGCGGACACGGAGCCATCATCTTGCCTTCTGATGTGTGTGCCTCGCTGTTATACAGAGAAGATCCAAGGAAATTGAATACATTCATAAAAGCTGTACCATTCTGATAATCCTCAACCATACCATCATATCCCTGTGTCTGGGAATCTGGATCTAAAAGTCCCTTCTGGTACAGAGTGTTATAGAATTTCAGTGCTGTCAGGTATGGTCCATTCTCCTCTAAGCATGGATGATACTCCTGCTTATCAGAATCATAAAGACCAATTCCAAACTCATCATAGCCAAAATATGCAGATGCAGTTGACTTTACAAACATAACCATATCGCCATCCCAGTCTGCAAATAATGATACGCCATAGGTAGTCTTTCCATTATCATCAGTCGGGCAAAGTTCCTTCATCTGTGCAAGAACATCTACCATATCATCAAGATTCTTGATTTCTGGATAGCCAAGTTCCTTATAAAGATCCCAGCGAAGATCCCACTCATACATGATATCCTGACGCTGATTAGCATCTGTTGCGATATCAAATCCGATTCCATATGTTGTTCCGCCGGAAATCTTTGTATTCTTCTCAAGTGCCGGCTGCATATGCTCTGCAATATATGGACCATATTCACTGAGGATATCATCCTCGTTCCAGTCAAAGAGCATGCCCTTATCTACTGCCTGCAGATATTCATCACCGTCATTTCCCCAGATTACAAGATCGCCGAGATCACCTGACTCCATACGTGTCTCATAAGTTCCATCACTGTCAGGAATGATATTTAACTTTACATTAAACTTCTCTAACATAACTTGTCCAAACCAACCGATCTGCTCACCTGAATAGTTTGCCAGCTGGTCAAATACATTCAGTGTAACAGTCTCATCCGGAATCACGTCCTCCGGAATCGCCTTTGCAGGATCCTCAGTCTCATCTGCTGCTGCAGGAACAACAAACATTGATGCAGACATAGCTGCCGCCATAAACAGTGCACTCGCTTTTCTCAATTTCATATTTTTCTTCCTCCTAATTTTTATATGCTCCGCGCTCTTGCGGTTAACATCATTTATTATCCCTTGACAGCTCCCAGCATAATTCCCTTTTCAAAGTAACGCTGCATGAACGGATATACAACAAGAATCGGAATAACCGTTACCATGGAGATTGTGTACTTGATTACCTTGCCGCTGAGTGCTGACTTTACTGCTGAATCACTGACAGAACCACCTGACTGCATCAATGCACTTAAATTAGATGCCTGATTTAAATAAATATAGAGACGATGCTGCAGTGTGTAAAGCTCTGGCTTTGATGACATCAATATCAAAGAATCAGTGAATGAGTTCCAGTTTCCAACTGCACCGAAGATCGCAATGGTCGCTAAAATTGGCTTACTGAGCGGCCATATAATCTGTGCAAATATACGGATATGAGAAGCGCCATCAATCTTTGCGCTTTCCTCAAGCTCGTTCGGAATAGATTCGATGTAGGTTTTTACAAGAATAATATTGTATGGTGCCACAATACCTGGGATTATGTAAGCCCAGTAGGTATTTGTCAGACCAAGCATCTGCATATTCAAAAACCAAGGAATTAATCCGGCATTGAAATACATCGTGATTACGATAAAACGGTACCAAACTTTTCGTCCCCACATCTCCTGCTGTGTTACAAGATAACCTATGAAGGCTGATGCGGCAACCATAAGCGCCGTACCAAACACAGTTCTGGTGACTGATACGATAAAGGAGCTCATCAAATCACTTACATTTAAAAGTGCCGCATAATTTCCAAAATGAATGCCTCTTGGAATAAAATTGATCAGTCCTTTTACAACAAGATCGTTGTCGCTGATCGTATTGATAAACAGATAGTAGAATGGAAAGATACATATAATCGTAAACAACGTGTATACAACATAATTGATTACATTAAAAATTTGATCTCCCACACTAGTGCGGTATCTATTTTTATGTGTTTTTTCATATAATTTCTCGGCCTTTAAATCGGCCTTTTCCTGTGCTGTCTTTGCCATTGTCCCCTCCTTATACGATACTCTCACCACGGATCAGCTTAGACGCACCATTTGCTAAAAACAAAAGCGTAACACTGATAACCGATTTGAGCATACTGACAACGGTGGTCAGCGGTATGGAACCCTGTCCAATACCAAGCTCATACACATACAGATCCAAAACACGTATAGATGTCGCATTCGTCGCATTCTTGAATACAAGATACTGATCCATGCCATTGCTTAATACGTTTGCAATGGACATCAAAAGCAATACACAAAAGGTCGGAATAAGACCTGGCACGGTGATGTGCCACATACGCTGGAAGCGTCCTGCGCCGTCAACTGTTGCTGCCTCATAGAGCTGCTGGTCAATACCTGAGATACCGGCTATGTAGATGATTGCGCTCCATCCGATTCCCTTCCAGGTTCCCCAAAGCCACATCTTAAGCCATGTATGTGAGCCGTTCATAAGAAGATTATGTCCTTCACTCCATATTCCAAGATTAACAAGAATACTGCTTAAAAATCCATCTGTAGAGAAAATACATGTTGCAATTGAGTATACTAATACCCAGCTGATAAAATTCGGAACAGTAGTAAAGGTCTGAACAAAACGTCTAAACTTAAGGTTTTTAATCTCACAAAGGAATATTGCAAATGCCATTGGCATCCAGCTTGTTAAAATTCCGATTCCGCTCATGCCAAGCGTATTTTTCATTACATTTCCAATATCCTTTACCGTTGCCGGATTTTTCAAAAGCTCTGTGAACCACTTAAATCCAACAAAGTTTGCCATGCTCAGAGAATCACCGGCTTTGTAGTCAAAGAATGCATATCTCCAGCCCCAAAGCGGCAAATATGAAAATACTGCAACAAGTGCCAGAAATGGCATAAGCATCAAAAATAGAGTATACTTTGTCTCCATTTCAAACTTCTTTTCGCTCTTTTGCTTTTTAAGAAAAAGTATTGATGCAATAGACGAAATGATTAAGATAACTGCAAACACTGTCATAATTGTGACGCTCTTTGGCAGCATAGGCTCGATTTTATCAACCTTTTCACTGGCACTTATCTGTTTGTATGCAGTAGAAATCATCACGATACCAGCTGTCATCACCACACCGCTTATTAATGAAAAAATATTTCCAAGCTTCTTTAAGCGTATATTTCCGAGTGACATACAGGCTGCTGCTACGCCTGATGCAATGCCGACACACATAACTATTGCGCCTGCACAGTCAAGCATAAAGCTTTCTTGTGATACCCATCCCTTTTTAAATGCACGGCCAAAGCCATTTGTCAATGTACTATATGAAATACCTGACGTAAAAAGTGACAGATTCTTATTGATCATTCCACTAATTCTTGCCGGATTCAAACTCGGTATAAACAAAAAGACAACCGACAGCAGAACGGCAGCGCGAATTACATAATAGAGATAATCATAAGCCTGGCGCTTTTTTGTTTTTTTTTGATTCATTTTCTTCCCCTTTCTGTCTGTTGTCTGCGGTAACGTTTTCGCTTTTTCTTAAAAAAAATAATGATAAATCATGTTATATTATTTTTTTCAAAGACAACTTGATATTGTTTTTATTATAATGCTGATCGTTTAAATTTGCACTGGTATTTTTTGAGGTATATACTGGTATTTTTTATTATTTTACTTGTTTTCTGCTTTACATTGTAGTACAATATGTGAAGCGCAATCGTTTTCTTATTTTTGCTTTTTGTCTCTTTTGTACGATAAATTAGAAAAATTCGTGAGGTGTTAATATGTATTCTTGTGAAACCTTATTTCCTGCCCATAATCAAATCACGATCATCAAGAATCCTTCTGCTGCAGAAGGCCGTCACAATCATACCTTTTTTGAACTTGATTGTGTAAAATTGGGACGCTGTCTTGTTGAGTTGGGGGGGCATTCGTTTTTTCTGCCCACTGATTCCTTTGCTTTTTTACCGCCTGATACAGCTCATCTTGTTCATCCAAATCAAGACTGCATCTGGTATCAGCTTCTGATCGCACCTGATGTTCTTGAGCAGCTGCTTTCTTTTTCTTTTGATAACAATATTTTCTGCGAATTTTTTCTGCAGTCTGTCTTTGCTAAGGAAAGCACTGACTGCCTGATCAGCCATACTGACAGCGCAGAACCTGATACTTGGGTACTGCTTGATGCAATGACACAGGAATGTCAGAAAGCTGATCTTTACAGTGAAAAAATGCTTTTTCATCTGCTGCTTACGCTTTTTTATAAATTAATGCGAAACGGTGAGATGACGATTCTTGGATCACATAATTTTTCTAAGAAGACTCATATGGCTGTCATTGCACGCTATCTGCTGCAAAACTACACATGCGCGTCACTGGCCGGACTGGCAGATCAGCTTAACTATTCTCTTTCCTACTGCTCTCACTTTGTTCTGGAGAATACTGGCTTCACCTTTAAACAGCTGCAAAAAAAGATCCGCATGCAAAAGGCAGTCAGTTACCTTTTATATGCGGATACACCAGTAAATCTTATTGCTGAGCAGCTTGGCTACAGCTGTTCAGAGAACTTCATGAAGGTCTTTAAACAGGAATACGGCCTCACTCCTACGCAATATCGCGCAAGAATGAAGCCGCAGTGAATCATTCCCTTACTTAATTATTATTCTTACGATAACTACGAATTGCTCCGCTGCTATGCAGGATGATTCTTTGACTTTTATCCCCTATTATCGTTCATATATTGGATCATTCCTGGTCCTAATTTTTCTGTTGGGCGCGCCAGAAAGCCGTGCGCTTCGTAGAAGCGCTCTCGTCCTTTTGCGCACATCAGATCAAACATCATCTCAGTACCTGGAAGACGAAGACTTTCGACGTACTGGGTCAGTCTTGAAAGAACAAGTGATCCGATTCCATACCCTTGCGCCTGCGGTGGAATTACAAGATCCTGCACGTAGCAGATGACTGCACCATCTCCCACCAGGCGTCCCATGCCAATTGGCTGTCCTGCCAGATAGGCGCCGACAACAAGAAGACTATTATCGAGTGCCTTCTGTGCCTGCTCACGTGATAATTTCTTCCAACCGACAAGCGCACGAAGCTTTAGATATTCGTCTACTGTCAGCTTATTGTCGATCAATTCTATCATATCAAGATCTACTTGTCTTGGCATCGTTTTTACCTTACTTTCCTTCGTATGTGATAACGGACTCTACATCATAACCTGCCAGGCGCTCTCTTCCCTTTAATCCAGCCAGCTCCATGACAAATGCAATCTTTACAACTTCTGCACCAAGGCTCTCTGCTAACTTTACAGCTGCCTCTACTGTTCCGCCTGTTGCAATCAAATCGTCGATGATGACAACTTTCATGCCTGGACGAAGATCTTCCTTATGAATCTCAATCTCCGCTGTGCCGTATTCAAGATCGTACTTTGCAGAAACAGTCTCTCTTGGCAGCTTTCCCTTCTTTCTTACTGGGATAAATGCTTTATGCAAATTGTAGGCAATCGGCATACCAAAGATAAAGCCTCTTGACTCTAAGCCAAGTACTGCATCAAACTCAACACCCTCTAACATTTCCTGAATCTTGTCTATGGACAGCTTTAATCCGTCGGCATCACGAAGGATTCCAGTTATGTCACGGAAAATGATACCTGGCTCCGGAAAATCCGGAATACTGATTACATAATCTTCAATTCTTTTCATTCGTTTTTCCACCTTTATTTATTTTTTATTCCTTACCTGAATGTATACGCGATCACAAACAGCACTATCAGATGCACAGGATAGAAAAAATAAAATGCATATTGTACCTTTTTGCTTGAATAGCCTTTTCTTCCATTATAAAGGGCGATTGGAAGCAGTGCAAAAAATCCATATATTTCAAAGCTGTTTTTATAATAAAGTACAAATATTCCAAGTGCCGCAAATACTACGTGAATCATCTGAGAGACTGCCGGTGTGTATGGCCTAAAAACCTTCTCCCATGGCTCATTCATAAGACCCATGACAGCGATGCACACAACTCCGCTCCAGTCATAGTCAGTATGAAAAATGAATTTTGCCATGTAACCGTATCCAAATACAAGAACTGGCCACACCAGATATTTCCAGTCTTGATCAACTACCTTCATAAATGTAACAATCATCATGCCAAACAGCAGTGTGAAAAATACATTTTGTGAAGACATATCAATCTGAAAATTTTTTAATGCCAAATCAAATGGAATCTCAGAAATTAAGGCAAGCAGTGCCAGACGCGCCATGTAGCGCTTCCAGTTTTTTGTGTACCGCACTCCCTCCACTATCTGGAAGCAGAATATAGGAAAAGCAATGCGTCCAATCATTCTGCCAATCCAGTAAAGTGTAGTTCCAGTTCCTGGCACGATATGCCTTGAAATGTTCCATACATCAACACCATATGGATCGATACAGGAGGCAAAGAGATGATCGATAAACATTGTGACCATTGCAATAATTTTTAATGCAAATGCACTCATGCTTCACCGCCTTTCTCTTTAGTAACAAGATTATTCTTCGCCATCCGGTTCTACATCATCCTCGAGATTTGCAGTGTAAACCTGACGCTTCATTGCCATCTCATCACTTGCCAGATACTCATCGTATGTGGTAATCTTATCGATAAATCCGCCTGGAAGCAGCTCGATAATACGGTTTGCAGTTGTCTGAACGATCTGATGGTCTCTTGAGGAGAACAAAATTACACCTGGGAACTTCATCATACCGTTATTTAATGCTGTGATAGACTCCATGTCTAAGTGGTTTGTTGGCTCATCAAATACTAATACGTTTGCACCAGAAATCATCATCTTGGAGAGCATACAGCGAACCTTCTCTCCTCCTGATAAAACGCGAACCTTCTTCGCACCGTCATCACCAGCAAAAAGCATACGTCCAAGGAAACCTCTTACATAAGTGATATCCTTTACAGGGGAGTACTGCTGCAGCCAGTCATAGATCACAAGATCGCTGTCAAACTCAGCGGAGTTATCCTTCGGGAAGTATGCCTGAGATGTTGTTACACCCCACTTGAAGCTTCCTGAATCTGGCTCCATCTCACCCATTAAGATCTGGAATAATGTTGTCTTTGCCAGCTCGTTTGAACCAACAAATGCAACCTTATCGTCATGACGCAGTGTAAAGCTGATATTGTCAAGCACCTTTACACCATCGATTGTCTTACTTAAATTCTCGACTGTCAGAACCTCATTTCCGATAGTACGGTCTGGTCTAAAGTCGATGTATGGATACTTTCTGGAAGATGGACGCATATCGTCAAGCTGGATCTTCTCAAGTGCTCTCTTACGTGATGTTGCCTGCTTACTCTTAGATGCATTTGCGGAGAAACGCTGGATGAACTCCTGTAACTCCTTAATCTTTTCTTCCTTCTTGCGGTTTGCTTCCTTCATCTGCTTAATCATAAGCTGAGAAGACTCATACCAGAAATCATAGTTACCAGAATACAGCTGAATCTTTGCATAGTCAATATCAGCGATCTGTGTACATACCTTATTTAAGAAATAACGGTCATGGGAAACGACAATGACAGTGTTTTCAAAGTTGATCAAAAACTCCTCTAACCAGTCGATTGCTGCTAAGTCCAAATGGTTGGTCGGCTCGTCCATTAATAGAATATCTGGATTTCCAAACAAAGCTCTTGCAAGAAGAACCTTTACCTTGTCTGGACCATCAAGCTCACCCATCTTCTTATAATGAAGATCAGTTTCAATACCAAGACCATTTAACAAAGATGCAGCATCAGAATCTGCCTCCCATCCATTCATCTGTGCAAATTCTGCCTCCAGCTCACTTGCACGAATACCATCTTCATCAGAGAAATCCTCTTTTGCATAGATAGCATCCTTTTCCTTCATGATTTCAAAAAGACGGGCATTTCCCATCATAACAGTATCTAGTACTACGCAGTCATCATACTTAAAGTGATCCTGCTCCAATACGGAAAGACGCTGTCCCGGTGTCATTGTGATGCTTCCGTTTGTCGGCTCAAGCTGACCAGACAAAATCTTTAAAAATGTGGATTTTCCGGCACCGTTTGCACCGATAATTCCATAACAGTTTCCTTCTGTAAATTTGATATTTACATCTTCGAAAAGGGCGCGTTTGCCCAGACGTAATGTTACTCCATTTGCACTAATCATGTTTCCCTCTCATTCCGCCGCCTGCCTGCTGCATCTGCGGCTTATACACTCCTGTCTTCTTGTTCTCTTATCTTAATAAGCTGTCTTCTCTTGAATGACAGCTAAATATGATTACCTGATGACCGCACTTTTTGAGCATATCGATTGCTGCGGCAAGGCGCTCATCATCATAGTACGCAAATACATCATCAAACAAAAATGGCATCGGTTCGTCCTGCCACAAAAGCTTTGCAGCTGCAACACGGATGCTTAAATAAATCTGCTCGATTGTTCCTCGGCTCACACTTTCTAACTGAATCTCCCGCTCATCTGCATACACTCTCACCTTCATATCCTGTCCAATAACAACCTTCTCATACTTTCCGTCTGTAATATCAAACAGGATTTTAGAAGCCTCACTGTTTAACAGATTTCCAAAGGTGGCACGGATACGTTCTGATACGTGATCCATTGTCTTAAGTGCCATATTGACAGATTCAATTTCTTCTGCAAGTCTGGCATTTTCTGCGGCAGCACCCTTTAGCTTCTGATCGTTTTCTTCAAGTGACAGCAAAATCTTTTCTTCTTCTTTTTGCTCATGCACAAGATAAGAAAGCTCTCGCTGTGCCTTTTCATACTGCTCTTCAAGCGGCTTGCAGCGGTCGGCAGCATCCGTTGGCATCTTTGTTTTACATTCCTCAAATTCTTTTAAGCTTTGTTCAAGCTTTTCTTTTAGTTCTTTTGATATCTTCTTGGCCGCAAGCGCATTCTTTTTGTTGTCCTTACTTTTCCATGCACATAAAAACATGGAAACAAGACATACAAATACTGCACATGCCCCGATTGTAATCATCCAGAAATCGCCTCTGTTTGTCATACCGACACTGCTGTAGCGATAGATGGAAAATGCACCAGCAAGAACAGCAAGCACTAACCATATAAGCCATCCATGTCCGCCTGCTGCCGTCATATTGGCATTAGCTGCATTTTCACTTGCCTTTTTGTCTGATTCATAGCGGCGGCGAAGCTCATTCCGCTCGCGCTCATATGCCATCAGTTCTTCCTCTGCCTGACGGCGCTCAGTCTCGATTTTTGTCTGTAAATCACTGCTTTGCTTTTCTCTAATATAACGTGAACGCTGCAGGCGGCTCAGACGCTTGCCTGACTCATCTGCCATCTTTTGATTCTTTTGATGAACGCTGTCCACATCATTTACGATCTGTGACTGCAGACTCTGCTTTTTTAATAACAGCTCCTGTTTTGCCTGCTTGACGTCGATGTTCAGATTTTTGCTCCGACTGGCATTGACTGCCATATCCTCAAGTTCCTTTGCAAGCTGCGGATCTGTAGCACTCTTTAGCTGCTCAATACAGATAGTATTAAGATAACTTGTCTCAGTGAGACCGCTCAAAATCTGTCTTAAATGCTGCTTTGCCGGCTGAAGCGACTCGCCTGTCTCATCATCAAATACACGAACCGTTGGCTGCGGTCTTAAAAAGTTTCGCTCGATTCTGTATACTTTATCATCTTTTTTAATCCACATTCTTCCACAAAAATCATGCGGTGTCTCCCATGGAAGATAATGACTGTAACGCTCATTTCCCTCCTCTGTATCCGGGATGCCAAACAGCATACTGCGCACAAATGCATGAATCGTGGATTTTCCAGCCTCATTTTTGCCATACACAATATTCAGGCCGGACGTAAATGTAATTGTTTTTAAATGGAATTTTCCAAAATGTGTCAATTCCAGCTTTAGAATATTCACTTGCTACCCCACTTCCCTGTCTGTTACTGTGTCTTCTGTACGGCATTTAAAAGTGCCTCCAAGCCGCAGTAAAGTGCTTTTTGCTCACGCGTTCCTGCCGGTTCTTTTAAAAACTCTTCCAGATACATACCGATCATATCATCCTTATGCTCATCTAAAAGTGCCACCAGATTATAGTCTGGCAATGTGCCATCCTTTACATCTGCCACATTGCCAAGCGCAAGAAGACGTGCTCTGTCATATGGCTCTTTTGGCTGATAACGTCCTTCAAGACTAATCGTGAAGATGTTATCGCTGCCATACTGATTGATTGCAGCTGCCAGTTTTTCTTCAAGCTCTTCTTCTGTAATATCACTTGACAGGCGCACCTTAATATTGATGTATTCACGGCAGGCAAACGGTACGAACCTAATCGTTGTACTATCCTCATTAATCTCTCCGAGAATAAATCCATGCTTGCCTGTTTCCTGTACGCTAAGAGGCTCAAGTGATCCGGCATAAGCCATGTGCATACTTTGCATAACGCTTGCCTTGTGCTCGTAGCCAAGTGCAATATAGTCAAAGCCTTTTTCAGACAACTCTGAAAGATCTGCCGGCATATGATTATCATCACCTGTATAGCCAAGCAAAATCTGATATTCACTTTCTTTATCTGGTCTTGCATCCTCCAGATACGGCTTGCCTTCTGTCGGAGCATAGTAGCTGCATCCATGAACAGATGTATTTATGTTTCCCAGCTGCACATTCATGCAATGCTTATCAGACAGCATATGTACCCATGACTGCCACGGATATGTCTTCCACGGACTATCTTCTGTGATATAGTCAGATGCACCGGCAATCATGACAACTTCTGTGGCGGTCAGTCTGGCAAACAGCTTTGCTGCCCGGTCAAGATCTGCCCAGACGGGAGGTCGATCAAAGAGATCTCCTGCGATTAATAACAGGTCGATCTCCTTTTCATTACACGCATCTATCACTGCAGCAAATGAGTCCCAAATTTCTTCTGCACGGTTCTTTCCCCAGAGAAATTCTGCTTCAGGGCTGCTGCCCAGATGCAAGTCTGCTATGTGTATAAAGCGCATTTGGTCTCCTCTCTTGTTTTATGCAACCCGCAAGTTCGACGAAGGCGGTTCGACGATTGTTTTGTCGTCTCACCGCTAATTCAGATTACGATGTTGCCACCATAAACTATACTCATCTGCCCAGCAAGGTTGTCCTTGTTATAAATATACATTAGATGTCACAATTATTTACAGTTCTTGGGAATGGAATTACGTCGCGGATGTTGCCCATTCCTGTCAGGTACATAACGCAGCGCTCAAATCCCAGACCAAAGCCTGCATGACGTGCACTTCCGTACTTTCTTAAATCCAGATAGAAGCCATAATCTTCTTCGTTTAAGCCAAGCTCTTTCATACGCTCTGTCAGCTTTGTATAGTCGTCCTCTCTCTGGCTTCCTCCGATGATTTCTCCGATACCTGGTACGAGGCAGTCCATTGCGGCAACTGTCTTTCCATCTTCATTTTGCTTCATATAGAATGCCTTGATTTCCTTCGGATAATCAGTTACAAATACAGGACGCTTGAAGATCTCCTCTGTCAGATAACGCTCATGCTCTGTCTGTAAATCACAGCCCCAGCTTACCTTATAATCAAACTTATCATTGTGCTTCTCTAAAATCTCGATTGCCTCTGTGTAGGTGACATGACCAAACTCAGAGTTTAATACGTGATTTAAGCGATCTAATAATCCCTTGTCGATGAAGGAATTGAAGAACTCCATCTCCTTTGGTGCCTTCTCTAATACATAGCGAATTACATACTTTAACATTTCCTCTGCTAACTTCATATCATCATTTAAATCAGCAAATGCCATCTCAGGCTCGATCATCCAAAACTCTGCTGCATGACGTGTAGTGTTTGAGTTTTCTGCACGGAATGTCGGTCCAAAGGTGTAGATGTTTCTAAATGCCATTGCATATGTCTCACCGTTTAACTGTCCACTTACAGTCAGGTTAGTTGGCTTTCCAAAGAAGTCCTGTGAGTAGTCAACCTTTCCATCCTCTGTCTTCGGGATGTTGTTTAAATCCATAGTTGTTACCTGGAACATCTCGCCTGCACCCTCGCAGTCACTTCCAGTGATCAATGGAGTGTGCACATATACAAAGCCCTTCTCCTGGAAGAACTGATGAATAGCAAATGCGATCAAAGAACGAACACGGAAAACTGCCTGGAAGGTGTTTGTACGCGGACGCAGATGGGAAATGGTACGCAGATATTCCATGCTGTGACGCTTCTTCTGTAACGGATAGTCTGGTGTAGATGCACCCTCAACTGTAACAGTCTCTGCCTGGATCTCAAATGGCTGCTTTGCCTGCGGTGTAGCAACTAATGTTCCCTTTACAATCAGGGCTGTACCTACATTGCACTTTGAGATCTCTGCAAAATTCTCCATGGTATCATGATATACAACCTGAATTGGCTCAAAGCTAGTTCCATCGCTTAGTACGATAAATCCAAATGTCTTGGAATCACGGATACTGCGAATCCATCCTCCTACTGTTACTTCCTTATCCATATACGCGTCCGGCTGCGCAAAAATTTCGCGGACTGTAATTAATTCCATAATTGCCTCCTTTTAGTAAATGAAATTGCGGCAGCAAATTTTTTTCATAACAGCTGCACACAGTTGTTTTTAATTATACCGCGAATAAACGAATATGACAACTGCCTTTTTTCGCAATCCCGGTACTTTACAGTTGTTTTTTCATAAGATAAAATAGAAGGCAGCAACTTCCATAAAGAAAGGATCCTTTTTTATGAACCAAATCTATCTTGATCATGCCGCAACGACCCCACCTCTACCAGAGGTCTGCGACACTATGATCTCTTATATGAAAAGTGAATGGGGAAATCCCTCTTCGCTGTATGATTTTTCTGATGAACCACGACGCGCCGTTTTGGACGCGCGTGCACATACTGCCGCCCTGATCCATGCTGATCCAAAGCGCATATTCTTTACTTCCGGCGGCTCTGAATCTGACAGCTGGGCACTTATTGGCTGCGCACGGCTGCTTCGCTGTAAAGGAAATCACATCATCGTCTCTGCTATTGAACATCATGCAATTTTGCATGCAGCCGCCTTCCTTGAAGATGAAGGCTTTGATGTCACTTATCTGATGCCTGATGCAGCCGGCTTCATTCACCCTGAAAATCTTCTAAAGGCAATGCGCCCTGATACGATTCTTGTGTCAATTATGATGGCAAATAATGAAATTGGTACGATACAGCCAATTTCTGATTTAGCTTATATTGCTCATACAAACGGCTGTGAGGGCTGTCTTTTTCACACTGATGCTGTTCAGGCATACGGACAAATTCCTATTGACGTAAAACGTCTTGGAGTTGATCTTTTAAGTGCCAGTGCACATAAAATTTATGGACCAAAGGGCATCGGTCTTTTGTATATCCGCGATGGCGTTACACTGACACCACTTATATTTGGTGGAGGGCAGGAAAGTGGCATTCGCGGAGGCACAGAAAATGTACCGGCAATTGCAGGCTTTGGCGTGGCAGCAAAAATCGCATTTAATCAGATGCGCTCCACAATGCGTCACGAAATTGCCCTTCGCAATTATCTGATTCAACGGGTACTGCATGAAATTCCATTTTGTCAGTTAAATGGCAGTCACCAAAATCGTCTTCCCGGCAATGCAAACTTTTCATTCGAATATGTCGAGGGCAGCTCCCTTCTTATGATGCTTGACGCGCAAGGTATCTGTGCATCATCTGGCTCTGCTTGTGCCTCTTCATCTGCGGAGCCGTCCCATGTACTGACTGCAATCGGATTGTCTGATGAGCTTGCACATGCTTCGCTTCGTCTGACACTTGGACGAAACACAACAAAAAAAGAGCTGGACTTAGTTGTTTCAATATTAAAAGAAACAATTGACCAGCTCAGAAGTATTTCTGATTCTTATCTTAATCGGATTTCGCGATAGTTGCCTCTTCGCTTACTGTATAAGATATGAACGGCATATAATAACTCAAATGCTACGATGGCTGCCTGTACTAATAAACTTACGGGCAGCCAATGCTGCGTAATCCAGTTTTGTTTATAATTTCCCATGTAATTAATCATATCAAAAATTGCACTGCGGCTTCCCGCCTGGTAATTTAATACACCATAAAATGTGACAACTGGATTAGTAAGGAGCAGATAATGATACCAGGATACAGGACTTCCCAACTGATCTCCATAAACTGATGAACTGTACAAAAGGCTCGGTGCAAGATGAACAAATAATGTTCCTCCAATCAAAATCAGATTTGATGCATAGGCAGAAAGCGCCGCGTAGACGGAACGATTTGCACCTGCTGAGCAGAGAATGGAGAGCGAACAAATCTCAAGTGCAACAATAAGAAGCACGCTGATCATTGCAATAAGATCGCGCATCTGAACACCACCGTACACAAATACAAGTGAAAAAACTGGAAGTGATGTCACAATAAGCACAAGCATCATATTCATGCAAGAAACAAGCTTTCCTAAAATTACCTGCCATGGCGAAACACCCGTCGATAAAAACAGCTCCAGATTTCCATTTTCGCGCTCCTGACTGATGCCAGTTCCTGCAAGTGCCGGGGCGATAAAAACGATCAGCAAACATTCTGCCATCGCAAGCGTAAGATATAGCTGCAGCAGTGCGGCATAATCATTTTCACTGCTCGTCTTCATGTAGCTTACCATGTTCATGAATACAACTATTGCTATAACAGTAATCACACTGTTAACAGAAAGAACAGCAATTAGAAATGCCTTGCTGCGGTTTGCTGCCCAACGATCCTTTTCATATATTGGATTATGAAATTTGCTCATCTTTTCCCCTTTCCGCCTGAAATTTCACGCTCTAACAGATTTTCCAGACTGCTCTGCCCACGGCTAAATGAGTATACCTTGACATTGCTTTCTATAAGTTTTTTTAAAAGTGCAGCTTCATCTTTGATGCCTCCAGCAAAATGCATAACGATAAAATTACCATCTCTTGAAATCGTGCGCACAAGCGCTTCCTTTCGCAAAATGGCAACAGCTGCCTCAGGCGCTTCACAGACACGAAGATATAAAAGTGCCTCGCTTCTTGCCTGACGAAGAATATCTGACAGATTTCCTTCACTTATAATGCGTCCCTTCTCAATAATACCGATCTCACCGCAAAGATGCGCTGCATCTGGAAGTGACTGCGATGCCATTAAGACAGTTACCTCATCCTCTGCAAGAATAGCAAACAATTCCTCCATCGCAAGCTTTTGTGCACTCTCCATCCCATTAAATGGATCATCAAGAAGCAGCAGGCGCGGACGATGAAGAATCGCCCGCAAAAAGGAAAGTTCTCTTCTGACACTAGCAGACTGCTCCTCCACAAGCTGCTCTGCTCTTCGCTCAAGATGCCCCATCTGAAGCACCTCCATGCAGCGCTCTCTCGCTGCAAGACCATAAAGCCCCTGCGCATGTGCATACACTTCGAGATACTCCATTACCTGAAGACGCGGAAAATAACCATCCTGCGATCCCATATAGCCCAGAATACGAAGAATATTTTTCTTATTTTCTCGTTTTGACACATCCATCCCATTAATGTAAATATTTCCACTTTGCGGCTCTAAAAGACCAGAACAAAGACGAAGAAGTGTTGTCTTACCTGACCCTTTTCTGCCAAGAAGCGCATAAAAGCTGCCCGGCGTAACGTTTAGCGTAAGCTCGTCGATCAAAGTCTTATTTTTTACCTTAAATGTAAGCTGATTTACAGACAGCATACATGCCTCCTATCTCATAGTTATCATGTTACATCCGTCAGTTCTGTGTGACAGACAAACAAATAATGGTATCATTTTCTACCGGATAATCTGTATACTGCTGTATAGCAGGCATATAATCAATTTGCGCCATAACATATAACTGCTCTTTTTTTGTATACAAATAGTATTCATAATAATCTGCCAGCTTTCCAATCCACTGACCGCGGTTTTTGTATGCCCCCTCTGAAAACTGATCTTTTGTCATCATATGAACACGTCCATTTTGCTGTTCTGTCTCCAAATCAATTGTCTCCCCCGGCTTCCAGTGCTCGATCAGTGCAAGCTCATTTCCTGTATTTACTACAGCCGATATAAGTTCGTATTCAGTATTATTTACAAGTGTTCCAAAAACTCCTGACGCATTTTCTTCAACTGTGCCTGTAATAGTTCCGATACCTGAAATATTATTTCCAAGTGCAAAACAGCGTGAGGAAAAGGCTGTCAGGTTTTCCAAAGACAAAAGTGTCTGTTCTTTAGAAAAATCAAACGACACGACACGCTTTGCATTGACAGTTCCGTTTTGTGTGCCGCTTCCCCAATAATACTCCTCCATAAGTGATGTAACCTTATACGCTGGATTAATGCTTACCTCATAGCTGCTGTTAAACGGTGCCTGAATACTTGTATAGATTGTTTCGTTATTCTCATTTTCTCTGCTGTTCTCATCAGATAATACAGTAAGACTTCTAATAAATGGCTGTGAATAACGTGTGCTTGTTCCTACTATGAATATCAAAATGGAAAAGCATGCGGCAAGCAGACAAACAAGCGGACGAAACCAACGTATTCTTTTTTTCTTACGCACCAAAAGATAAATTCCAGGAATGCCAACTGCCAGATATAAAATTAAAATGGCTACATATATCCATACCTTTGGTGTCTCAGCAGATGATTTATGTGTCCTGAGTCTGTAAAGCAGCGATGAATTTTCGTAAACACTAAGAGAGCTAAAATCTTCTGAGTAGCTTCCGCTTGCTCCTTTGCTCAAGGTTAGAATAAACTGCGACTTTCTTTCATCTGTAAGACGTGACACAGTCTGGCTGAGTGTTTTTCCAAGAAACCATACACTTCCATCTCCAAGACTTCTGTAAAGCAGCTTTTGGTTACTGCCTGCACTAAAAGTTTTGGAGCTGCCAAATCCGCTTATGTACATTTTCTGGAGTGCTGTCCATCCGCCGCTTCCCTCAAATACAATCGTACCGCCCTCTTTTACCCATTCTAACAATGCATTTTTCACATCACTGCTTAGTTCTTCAAAATAGGCAACATCAACCGATAAAAAATCGAGCATACCATAGCCCTCTTTTTCGGTATACAAATTGTCTTCTGTGAGTGTGACAGTTCGTACTGAAACTGCTGTTCCAAGATCATTTCTTTTAATTTGCTCTGGCCATGATACGGTATCTGTCTGTTTTCCCATATGGCCTACTAAAAGCATATTCTGCCATTCATCATATGCCTGATAGGTACATGTTCTGCTGTAAATGACACGCTCATAACTATCAAGAAGTTCAATTGTAATCTGACTGCTGTATTTCGCTGCAGGGACAATAAACGAGATCGTCTGTTCATTCTCATCTGACAGCGGCTTTCGGTACGCATAGTAATCACTTGCATTTGTCGGCACTGTAAGAACACACGTTCCGCCCTCTTTTGCATAATCTCCATCAACATGCACCGTAACTGGAAAAGGATGTTCTTCCACAAGAATCCCTTCTCTTCCAAGACCAAGACTGACACTGACTGTTCCTGAATAGGCGCGGTACGCGCGTTTTGAAGCATTTTTACAGCCACCTGCTGTAAGCAGGCATAGGACAATTGTAAAAAACAGTACTGTGACTGCAGTGCGATGGGTAGTTTTAGCTCTCATCTGACACCTCCTGCGTAGCATGATTGTCATCCTCGATATTTTCTTCATGTGTGCTTGGCAGCATCACACTAAAAACAGTTCCCTCAAGGCTGCTTTTTGCCGCAATTGAACCTCCGTGTATACGCGCCACATTTGCTGCAATCGCAAGACCAAGACCTGTTCCTCCTGTAGCGGAATTTCTTGAACTTTCAGCACGGTAAAACTTTTCAAATACGCGGTCTAAATCCTTTTGCGGAATTACCTTTCCAAAGTTAATGATATCTACTGTGATTGCTTCTTTTTGTGTTCTCGTCTTTACAATCAGAAGCTTTCCCTCTTTTCCATACTTGATTGCATTGTTAATCAAGTTGTCAAAAAGACGCACAAGAAGCGTAGCGTCACCCTGAATTACAAAATTTGATGCATCGGGATGGTACTCGTAGTCCATCTCGTTATTCTCAAATACCGGATAAAATTCATCAAGAAGCTGCGCTAAAAGTGTTATTATATCAATTGGCTGCATATTTGTAGTCTGCTTACTGTAGCTAAGCTTAGTAAATCCAAACAAATCTTCTATCATCTGCTGCAAATGTTTTGCCTTGTCATGAGCAATCCTGATGTAATTCTGACGCGTCTCTTCTGGGAGATCTTTTCTCGTGGAAAGAATATCAAGATATCCTAAAATTGATGTGAGCGGTGTACGCAAATCATGTGCAATATTAGTTATCAGCTCATTTTTTGTCTCCTCTGCCTGCTTTTCTTTTTCAAGAAGCTGCTCTATCTCCTCTGCCATGTGATTGACCTGCATTGCAATATCTGACAGCTCATTATCGCCTCGCACTGGAATACGCGTATTAAAATGTCCTTCTGAAATCTCCTGAAGAGATGCTGAAATCTTTCTTGTATATTTGAGTGTTCGATGCTGAAGCATACCAAACACAAAAGCAAACACACATATGCCAATCAGCAGATAAACAAAAATCAGGGGCGCGTTATACTCACCTGACAAACTGGCGACGCTCCCCTGAAAACCGAACTGACACAAAATCACGTCGGCCAGCTTGCTGTTTAGCAAAAGTGCGACCTCAGCCGCCAGCGCGGCAGCTGCACTTAACACAGTGTTAAGCAGCAGACTGCCTCTGTATTTCACTTTATTTTTACTGGTCAATTTTGTATCCAACTCCCCATACGGTTGTTATGATCTTATCCTCACGATTATCGTCCTTGATTTTTGTACGAAGACGGCGGATATGTACCATAACGGTATTATTTGCCTCGTAAACAGTTTCATTCCAGACGTTTTTAAAGATTTCGTCTGTGCTGAACACCTTGCCTGGGTTTTGTGCCAGCAGACAAAGAATATCAAATTCAAGCGGTGTCAGCTTGATTTCCTCACCATCTACAGTAACAACGTGTGTTGTACGGTTGATTACAACACCTCGTATTGAAATGATTTCACTTGCGTCTTTTTTTTGTACGCCGTCTGGATTAAATTCCGTATAACGGCGAAGCTGTGACTTGACTCTTGCAGTAAGCTCTAATGGGCTAAACGGCTTTGTCACGTAGTCATCTGCTCCGCAGCCAAGTCCAAGAATTTTATCAAGATCTGCTGACTTAGCACTTAAAAAGATAACAGGAATGTTGCTGAATTTCCTAATCTGTCTGCACATCTCGATGCCGTCCATCTCCGGCATCATAATGTCTAAAATAGCCAGCTGAATATCATGCTCCTGTAAAATCTGAAGACCTTCTTTTGCACTGTATGCCTTCCAGACACGATATCCATCGCTGACAAGATAGATTTCAAGAAGATCAGCAATTTCTCTCTCGTCATCTGTTACTAATATATTAATTTGATCCATGTTTTTCTCCGTTTCACTTTGCCGCTGCCGCACTCAAACGACAGAGCACTTTTTTAGTCCTGCGCATCCTCTGCTGTAAGCGGCTCGAATACGCGTTGCTGCTGCAAACCTTCATCTTCCCTAAAAGCCTGCTCCTCTGCCTCATTGCAGAACACTTCCTGAGAGTCAACAAGCACTTTTCCTCTCTTATCGATGCGCTCATACTGACCGCTTTCGTCCATCTTCATGATTCTTGCACGTACAGTATCCTCAAGCTCAACCTCTAAGATATGACGCACCTTTGCACGTACAGATGGATCAAGCACTGGGAATGTAATCTCCACTCTTCTGTCAAGGTTTCTTGGCATCCAGTCTGCACTTCCCATATAAATTTCTTCATTTCCGCCATTTCCAAAACAGAAAATACGGCTGTGCTCAAGGAAGGTTCCTACTATAGAGCGCACACGGATGTTTTCACTGACTCCTGGTATACCAGCCTTTACACAGCAGATGCCACGAATGATCAGATCAATCTTAACACCGGCTGCTGAAGCCTCGTAAAGTGCAGCAATGATGCCTTTATCACAAAGGGAGTTCATCTTAGCAATGATATATGCCGGACGACCGCTCTTTGCAAACTCAGTTTCTCTTTTAATCCATGACAAAAACTTTCCTCTTAGCCACAGCGGTGCTACAGCAAGCTGATTCCAAGACTCCGGCTCTGAATAACCAGACAGCATGTTAAATACAGCAGTAGCATCCTCACCGATCATGCGGTTGCATGTCATGATACCACAGTCAGTGTAAAGCTTTGCAGTCGCATCATTATAATTTCCAGTTCCTAAATGTACATAGCGGCAGATTCCATCTTCCTCATCACGAACGATAAGTGTAATCTTGCTATGCGTCTTTAAGCCGCGAAGACCATAAATTACATGGCAGCCTGCTTTCTCAAGCATCTTTGCCCATACAATATTGTGTTCCTCATCAAAACGTGCCTTTAACTCGACAAGAACTGTTACCTGCTTGCCATTTTCTGCTGCCTTTGCAAGTGCTGCAACGATTGGTGAATTGCCGCTGACACGGTACAATGTCTGTTTGATTGCCAACACCTTTGGATCAACTGCTGCTTCTTTAATAAAGTTTACAACAGGGTCGAATGTGATGTATGGATGATGCAGGAAAATATCACCTTTTTTAATGTTGTCAAAGATGGACAGCTCTGGGTCAATCTGCGGACAGCTCTGTGGCTTATACTTTGGCTGCTTAAATGCATCAAAGCCTTCCATTCCATAGAGCTTCATTAAAAATGTAAGATCGAGCGGTCCCTGGATCTTATAAATTTCCTCGTCTGATATCGCTAGCTCTTTTTTAAGATATTTGAGCAGATATTTGTCAATCTCCTCACTGACCTCAAGCTTGATTGCCTCGCCCCACTGGCGCTGCTTTAACTGCTTTTCAATTTCCTGAAGAAGATCCTCTGCTTCCTCCTCGTCGATGCTAAGATCTGCGTTTCTTTCAATACGGTATGCAGCAGTACTTATGACATCATAATTTAAAAACAGCTTGCTGATATTTCTGCGGATGATTTCTTCAAGAAGAATCAGCTTAACACCCTCTGTACATGGCAGCTGTACAATTCGTCCCATTACAGACGGCACCTGAACTGTCGCAAACTCAAGCTCTGGCTCCATTTCCTCTTCGCTTTGATTCTTTGTCTTAATGAGTGCAGCAATATTTAATGACTTATTTCTGATTAACGGAAATGGTCTTGATGCATCTACAGCCATCGGTGTTAAAACAGGGTACACCTTTTCCATAAAGAAATTGTCTGCAAATGATGCTTCCTCATCGTTCATCTGCTCAAATGAAGTTAACACGGTGATATGCTCCTTTGCCAACAACGGCAAAAGACTTCTGTTATATGTTGAATATTGTGTCTGAGTAAATTCATGAAGTGCTTCGCTGATAGCTGAAAGCTGCTCCTTTGGTGTCATACCTGCAATGTCCGGCTTTTTGTATCCAGCATTTACCATATCCTTTAATGATGCAACACGCACCATAAAAAATTCATCCAGATTTGATGAGGTGATGCTTAAAAATTTGAGGCGCTCAAACAACGGATTACTCTTATCCCTTGCCTCTTCCAGCACACGATAGTTGAACTGAATCCAGCTTAATTCTCTGTTTGTATAATATTGACTATTTTCAAAATCCATCTTGCCAACCTGCCTTTCTATTTTTCTCTATTTTTCTCACTGTTTCTTTTTCTTCTGCTTAATTTCAAACCCAAGTCCGTATACTTCCTCAAAGAAATCCTGCTTATCCTTTAATGTCTTTTTCTCGAGCGTAATGTTGTCCGGATAAGCTGTCGTGATCACGATATTTGAGTCCTTAATAGTCAGCTTCATATCGGCAAATTTCTGGCGGTGGCTTCGATCAAGCGCATTGCATACTCTTAAGATAGCTGCTAATTTCATAACAATCAAATATTCGTCATTGCCAAGCTTTCCATCAAATTCCCTGAAATTTGGAAGCTCCATTGTGTTGTAGCGGACAATGCATGCAACCATCTCACGCTCCATATGAGAAATTCCGAGAATTTCTGTAGACATAATAATTTGATATGCACACTCGCCTGGTGCACTCATACTTATAAATTTTCCACAGTCATGTAAAATGGCAGCCAGACGAAGAAGCAGACGCTCACGCTCCCCAAGACCATGATATTTTTGCAGCAGATCAAAAAACTTGCCTGCCATCTGCTCAAGATATTCTGCATGAGCCTGATTTCCTTTGTAGCGCTTGCAGATTGTCTTTGCAGATGCAATTATGTCTTCTTCGAAATTGTATGTGATGCGTCCAAGCTTATGCTTTTCCATGTAATCAATTGCATAACCGTCACAAAGATCAGACTGCGGAATCCAGATTCTCTCTGCCTGACTTGCATCAAGAAGTGTCTGCGCCAGAATCATAACAGGAAGCACCATCGCTGCATACTCAAACGGCATATCAAGCATCTGACTAATCTCACTTGTTGATTTTCCACGAATCTGTGAGTACAAGTTTCTGATATCCTCGGCGGTGATGCCTGGATCTCCAGTATGCTCAAGCACCTTTCTGATCTGGGAAATAAGTGTATCACCGACAAGAATCAGACTACGAATCGTGTGATCCTTTAAGAACATTTTCTCAAAGGTCTGCACATCATTGTCGATCATTTCCTTTAACACAAGCTCCACAACAGGATATTCCCATGAAAATGCAGAGAACATCTCACCAATCTTTGCCATTCCAAGACGAATGTTCTGTGTAGTTGCAAGAGCTTTTTTCTCATAGATAGAAATCTGTAAGCTTCCTGCACCAATATCAACCATAGCTGTTCCTTTTTCTGGAAGCTTGAAATCATTTTCTCTTGCAATTACACCCTTAATTCTTACATAACGCTGCTCGGAATTACTAAGCACTCGCACGCGGATTCCTGTGCGCACCTCGATCTGATCCACGACCATTGCACAGTTTTTTGCCTCACGCACGGCACTGTTTGCAAGTGCATAATACTCTGTTATTCCATACTCAGCCAGTGTCTGCTTAAAATGAATAAAAGCATTACAGATCTGTTCTAAGACCTGTGTACTGATTCGCCCCTCTGAATATGTATCTTTTCCTACTGGAACCATTCGGCGCAGGCTGTCAATCACCTGCATTCCCTTTCTAGGAGCAATCTCGTACACTTTCATAATCACGTCCTGTGCCCCGATCTCCATTACTGCCATACGCACTGCTGCCATAATTTCACGTCCTTTCTATTGCTTTACTGTTTTTTTAATGCCTTTTGTCCAAGCAGATAAATAATAAACTGCTGTGCACATCTTCCGCTTCTGCCTCCATGATTTAATTCCCATCTGCCTGCCTCTAACAAAAGCTCGTCTGTGTCCATTTCGATGCCATTCTTTTTTGCAAGATTGATCACAATATCATCGTACTCCTGCTTTTCTGGTGCACCATAATAGATTGTTACGCCAAAACGTGCCACTAAAGACAGCTTTTCCTGCACTGTATCTGAAGAATGAAGCTCTGGCTTATAATCCTTTACATCATCGAAGCTTTCCTTAATTAAATGACGGCGATTACTTGTAGCATAAATCAGCACATTATCTGGTTTTGTCTCAAGACCGCCCTCGATAACAGCCTTTAAATATTTGTACTCGATCTCAAACTCCTCAAATGACAAATCATCCATATAAATAATGAATTTATAATTGCGGCTTTTAATCTGAGAAATAATTTTTGGCAAATCTTTGAACTGATGCTTATACACCTCGATCAGACGAAGTCCCTTAGAATAAAACTCGTTCATGATTGCCTTTATGCTAGAGGATTTTCCTGTTCCGGCATCACCAAACAAAAGGCAATTGTTTGCGGCCTGTCCATTAACAAAACTAAGTGTATTATCAACTAACTTTTTCTTCTGACGCTCGTAACCTACAAGATCATCTAAATGCACATGCTCAGTACATGTGATTGGCTCGATGATTGGCTCTCCATCATTATCCTGGCCTATGCGGAATGCCTTATGAAGACCAAGCTTTCCAACACCATAATCGCGATAAAAATCTGTCAGCGTATGTAAAAAATCTTCCTCACTGTCACATGCACCAAGATTTTTTCCAAGCTCTGTGATGCTGTCGCGAATACGCTTGTTAAATACATGACCATTTGTATTAGAGTTTACATAATTCTCCAAAAGAGCTGCCAAGCTGCATCCAAATGCACGGTCTAAATCTTCAAGGCTTACTGCAAACATTTCTTTCCAAAATGAAATATCTGGAAGAACAAGCTTTGATAATGTTCCCTGCGGAAGACCCTTTTTCTCACATGCCTTAGAAAACGCATTTTCTGCATTTGCCAATATACAGGCAAGTACACTGTGCCACAGATTTTCCTGCAGTCCATAGGCTGCTGCCATCTCGATCATCTGATGGATGCAGTTTTCATAGCATTCTAAATCATCCTCGGTAAGCGCATCAATCTGTGCCTTTTTTGCCAATGTTCTCATCTGGTAAACCAGATCTTCGTGTTCAAAGTTTCTGTATAATAATAATCTGTTCATGTCAAATCCCCTGATGCTTTCTATAATAATTAATTCGTTACTTTTGAAACTTTTCTATGTTTTTAGTAGTTTCCCAAGATTTTCAAGCGTGCAGCCTCCTCTTTGATGCCAAGAATCGCATTTTCTACAGCTGCATCGGCAAGATTTCCTTCGAAATCAACAAAGAAGCGATACTCAAATGGCTGCTCTGGAATTGGTCTTGATTCGATTTTTGTCATATTCAAATCATTATAAATCATATGAGACAAAATCGTGTACAAACTTCCGCTCTCATGAGGAATCTCAAACATGATAGAAATCTTTGATGCATCCCTGCGGTAGCATTTTTTTCTGCTTACAATAATAAATCTTGTTGTATTAGTCTTGTTGTCATTGATTCCTTCCTCAAGAATCTCTAATCCATACAGCTTTGCCGCTGTTTCGCTTGCTATTGCAGCTGTCTTTGGATTATTTTCCTTAATGACCTTCTGTGCAGCCATTGCCGTATTTGCCTGACTGATCTGCTGCCAGGATGAGTGCTCATTTAAAAATTTTCCACACTGCATAAGTCCCTGCGGATGAGAGTAAACTGTCTGAATCTTATCTATGTCTGCACCCTTTAATCCTAGCAGACAATGACGTACAGGAAGATAATACTCGCCTACAATAGTATTATCGTAGCGTGTCAAAAGATCATACACATCACCAACCTGTCCGGCACTGGAATTTTCAAGAGGCAGCACGCCAAAATCAGCTTCTTTATTTGCAACTGCCTTCATGACCTCCTCGAAGTTTGGCACATGAAAATATGTTGCCAAGTCTCCAAAATATGCCATGGAAGCAGCATGACTGTATGCTCCTTCTACTCCCTGAAATACGACAGTTGCATTTATTTTGTCAATCTCATCCACACAGTCAAATGGAACCGGCTGAGCAACGCCCTCTTCCTTCATGATCTGATACTGACGCTTGCGGCAAATTGCCATGACCTGTGTAAACAAATCGCAGATGCCATGTTCTTTAAAACCATCCTCTGCAAGCTTTGACAAAGCTTCTAGCTTCTGGTTTTCTCTTGTTTTATCAAGCACCTTTTTATTATTCTGTATCTTGTATGCGGCTACATCCCTGCAGACATCAATTCGTTTCTGAAACAGGCGTGTGATTTCTTTATCTATCACGTCAATCTGTGCTCTTGATTCTGATAAATCTAACATATATTTTTTATTCCTCACTTATAACCTGTATTTTTGTTAATGCTATTTTGCAAGCAACTATGCTTCTCACAGTGAACTGTTTCTTATTTACTGCTCTGCGTTCAATTCTTCAAGCAGCTGTTTGATCGTGCTTTTACTTACCGGATGACGAAGCCATGGTGCAATCTGTGCCATCGGCACTAACACAAAACTTCTCTTTTCAATTTCTGGATGCGGTACAATCAGTCTCTTTGTTCCAAGGATCTGATCATCGTAGAAAAGCAAATCTAAATCAAGTGTTCTCGGTCCCCAATGAATCTTGCGCTCACGTCCTGCCTTTGCTTCAATACTCTGAAGCACATCTAAAAGTGCAAATGGCTCCAGCCAGGTACGAAGACATGCACAGCCATTTAAAAAATTTGGCTGATCAAGATAGCCATACGGCTCTGTCTCAATCCAGTCGGAAACACTTTCTATCTCAATGCCTTTTACTGCTTTTAATTCTTCAATGGCAACATCAAGATAGTTTTTCTTTTCTCCAAGATTTGAGCCAAGCGCAATATATGCAGTATGCCACTTTCTTGTTGTCTCGACTGCCACAGTTTCAAGCGGCAGACCAACAGGCGCCCACGGCTTTTCAATTTTGATTGTGATGCCGTTAATGAGCGGATTTGTCAGCAAAATTTCTTCAGCTGTAACTGCTGCTGCACGCTCTAAGAGCTTATGGTTTTCACGCTGCAAAATCTGCGTGATCTGTCTTGAGATTGCTCCATAATTTACTGTCTTATCAAGATCATCTGTCTGTGCAGCTGCTGTTGTATCAAGAGATAAAACAGCTGACACAACAAATTTTTGTCCTAGACGCTGCTCCTCTTCATATACACCATGATGGGCAAATACTTCAAGCCCCTTGATTTCTATTTTATCCATTCTATTTTATCTATCCTTTTATTGTAATAATCATATTAATTTTTAAGCAGTGCTTCTGCCATCTTAATTGCTCTCACATTTGCCTGTACATTGTGGACACGCACAAACATGCAGCCCTTCTGTACTGCCCAGACGGTCGTTACCATAGTGCCTTCTTCTCTCTGGTCTGATGGCAAATCAAGTGTCAGTCCAATCATTGATTTGCGGCTTGTTCCAAGAAGCACCGGGCAGCCAAGTGTATCTAATACTTCAAGATGATTTGTGATAGCTAAATTCTGCTCATAATTTTTTGCAAAACCAACGCCTGGATCAAGGATAATGGTATCCTTTGAAATTCCTGCTTTTTTTGCAATATTTAATGTCTCCTGCAAATCTGATACAACATCCTCTAAAAAGTTGTTATAATCCATTGTCTCTCGATTATGCATAAGACATGACGGCAGCTTTGCCTTTGCAATCACTTCTGCCATTTTTTTATCTGCCTTTAATCCCCAGATATCATTGATCAGATCAGCTCCTGCCGCAATCGCTGCACTTGCAACACCAGATTTGTAGGTGTCCACGGAAAGTGGACTGTCAAAACGTTTCTTTAATGCCTCGATAACGGGTGCCACACGAGAAATTTCCTCTTCATCTGAAATTCGTGTATAACCAGGTCTTGTCGATTCGCCGCCAATATCTAAGATATCTGCACCTTCTTCAATCATGCGCTGTGCATGAAAAAGTGCATCGTCCATATGATTCCAGCGTCCACCATCTGAAAATGAGTCTGGTGTAACATTTAAAATTCCCATTACGTAGGTATGACCGCTTGTCTGAAAGTCTCTGTTTCCTATTCTCATTTTTTCCTCCAACCTAGCGAACCATCATCAAAACACGATTGATCAGCTCGTCATTATTTTCAAAGACGCCTCTGCACACATATGTTAACGTCTTGGTACCTGGCTTTCTCACGCCGCGCATTGTCATGCACATATGCTCTGCTTCTATTACAACCATAACACCCTTTGGCTTTAAATGTTCCATAAGTGCATCAGCCGTCTGAGCTGTCAGCTGCTCCTGAATCTGTGGGCGCTTTGCAAATACTTCTATTGTTCTTGCCAGCTTAGAAAGTCCTGCAACTCTGCCGTCTGGGATATATGCTATATGTGCTTTTCCATAAAATGGGAGCAAATGATGTTCACACACTGAATAAAGATCAATGTCTTTTTCTAATATCAGCTCGTTATTCTTTGCTTCAAATGTTGTATGCAAATATTGTCCTGCATCCTGCCCCAGTCCGCCATATATTTCGCTGCACATACGTGCAACGCGGTCGGGAGTTCCTAACAGTCCCTCTCTGTTTGGATCTTCACCGATTCCTTCTAAAAACAAGCGCACAGCCTGTTCAATCTTTTCTTTATCCATAATTCCTCGTCTCTATTTTATTTGCTTACATTCTGTCGTTGCGTTTCATCCACTCTTTTACCCGTGCAAGAATTGTAAGGGTTCCGCACACAACCACTGGATTGTTCTGTGATACAGCCGCTTCCATTGCTTTTTCAATACCATCCTCACTGTCAAATGAAGTGACCTTTAACTGTGAAAAACGCTTTTTAATTGCAGCTTTTAAATCTGTACTTTTCATTGCCCTTGGTGATGGCGGTGTCACAGTAAACACGTTTGATGCGCTGCCAAATAAAATTTCAATTTCTTTTTCGTAATCTTTATCTGCCAGAACACCACAGACATAGCAAATCGGCACTGCACCAAACATTTGATTTACAGACTCACGAAGGCGTCTTATGCCATCTGGATTATGCGCACCATCTAATATTATATCAGGTGAACCGCTATGAAGCTCAAAGCGTCCGCCCCAGCGTGTTTTTTCAATTCCATCATAAATGTGCTTTTTTTCAATTGGATAGCTGCGGCTAAGTACGCTTGCTGCCTGTACGGCAAGTGCAGCATTTTCAGGCTGACAACTTCCAAGCATCTTTAAATGCAGATTTTCAAATTCTCGAAAAAATACAATGCTCTCTCGCTTATCAGAAAATATCTGACGCACCTCATCGCGGTGTACCTCGTAAAGCGGCGTGTCTGCTGCTTTTGCTGCTGCACGAATTGGCTCCATCGCATCTTCCTTCTGCTCGATGCAAATAACGGGTGCACCCGGCTTTATAATACCAGCCTTATGTGCTGCAATCTCGCTGATCTTATTTCCAAGGATACGGCAATGATCCATGCTGATTGATGTTATGATACTGCATACCGTTGTTGTCACAATATTTGTAGCATCCATGTCACCGCCAAGACCTGCCTCTAAAATTGCCAGCTCGCAGCCTTTTTGGGCAAAATACCAAAATGCCAATGCTGTTTCCTGTTCAAAAGCAGTAGGTGTTTCGCCGTCAAGACTTGCTGCAGCCTCTGCCACTGCTGTCACGCCTTTTGCATATTCGCTTTCACTTATACAGCTTCCACATGCGAAATACTGCTCTGTGCTTGAAAATACAGCCGGAGATGTATATCTTCCTACTTTAATTCCTGCCTCAGATAAGATTGAAGTGAGATAGGCAGCTGTTGATCCCTTGCCGTTTGTTCCTGCAACCTGAATAAATTTGACTTTATCCTGCGGATTATTAAGTTTAGCCATCAGATGGCGCATTGTGTCAAGTCCCAGAACGATTCCCTTTTGACTTCGCACCTTTTCCAGATAATTTTGTGCTTCCAAAAAGTCCATGGAGTCCCCCTTTCAAGGTTTTTGTCAGATAGATTTTAACTTTTGACCATGCTACTATAATAATATAATTTTTCATTTTAGTAAAGAGGGCAGATCATACCAGATGTCTGCCCTCTAAATATGTTTATATATATTTTTTGTTAGCTTACTTACGCATTTGTCTTTTCCTGCACCCACTGCTCTACTGTTTCACGATCTTGCTTAACTAACTTTGCAATTCGCTCAATGCTAAAGCCTTCTTCGTGATAAAGCTCATAGGCCATTTCTTTTTTTACCTGAACTTTTTCTTGTCTGCCTTCCTCTCGACCTTCTTTTCGACCTTCTTCTCGGCCTTTCTCTCGACCTTCCTCCTTTCCCAATCGCAGGCCTTCTTTACGTGCCTTTTCCAATTCCTGCTCAATCTCTTCCTTCATAAGCTCTCGCAATGCTTCACACATATTTTCTGACCTCCTGACTTCGTCATATTTTTCTCTGTTTGCAGCTACACTTACCTGCAGCACTGCATCTGCCTTTTCCTTGTCACCTGGCTCTGAAAAATCTCTTGCCAGCTCGGTAAATTTCTGGATATCTTCCTTCTCTGCGCTTCTCGACAATACCTTTAGACTTTCATGATTCTTTGAATCAAGTTCCTTTGTTACAACGATTTGAATCGGAATCGAAAAGCCTTGTACATAGTATATGCCAGAAGTGTGCAGTTCAATTTTATATCCATAACCAATAAGCTGCTTCATCAGCTGCTTTGGTGCTGATGCCCTGAAAAGGGAAACTGTCAGTTCTTCTAATGGAATCTGATTGACCTTCTCTCCCAATCCTTTGTACAAACAGGCATATCCAAGTGTCTTGAAAAAATCATCAATCGTCATACCGTCATCTGGTGACTTGTACTCAATTACATTATGTCCGCGAAAGATCGTTCCGATTTCGTTTTGAATCTGCGCATTCTTTCGCTTCTCAATAATTAACAGATCCATCTGCAGCGGCTTCTTGCTTAAATTGTATTCTCGTTTAAATTCGAGATCTGCTTTGTTTAAGCGAAGTTCAAGCTCTGCCGCTGCGCAGAATGCAGGATGCCACTGTATCTTTGCATCTGGCTGCTTTTCCTTTGGTTTGACCATCAAAAGTCCTCCAATTCTTTCTATATGTATTTCCCAAATTGGGGCTTTTATCTGGTGTATTTTGGTGGCTAGCGCCGCTTTATCATTTGTACATGTATAAAAGGTCTCCTCTCAGTTTCATTGTATCATCAGAACTTATGTTTTGCAATATTAAAAAAGGTTTTAACAACATTTATTTACGTCTTCTTGCTGCACTACTAATTGCGTACACACAAAAATACATTGCCATTGCAATACCAACACCAAACAAGAATGCTCCAATCCACTCTGCGTAATCCTAAATCCCACAAGATTTGTGATTGAGCCTTTTTTTTCAAAGAAATGAGGAAATCTCTCTTTATTCCAGAAAAGATGAGGATAAAAATACTCTGAGGATAAGCTGGTAATTAGGTAGATCTTTGATACACTGGCCATATCGCCTAACACAGGCGATGCAGCGCCGACAGAGTATGAAAGATTGGACTTTCGGACGCTGCATTTGTGATTCCAATCTGAAAGCCATTGATCTGTACAAGAATTACTATATCTGCCTTTGCGTCCTTTGGCAGACAAGACTTAGGATGTTCCAACACAGCCGACTGTTCAAATGTAACCTAAACAACTTCCTGCTTTTGCGTGGTCAGAGTTATTTTTGAATGAGACTCCGGTATTTCACAGGCTCTCCTGCGGAATTTCTGAATCTGGTAATAAAAGTTACTCAGACAGATTTGATGCGCCTCGCACCATTACTTATCCGTAAGTCCACTCAAGCGGCACTCCTGAAGCAGAAAAAGCCACTCCTCATCTGTACGATATTTTCTTTTTGTCATAGGTGTCGTTTACTCCTAATGTTATTTGGAGTGGATATAGCACAGGCTCCAAATGATTTGAAGTAAAATGGTCCTAAGTGCAAAACTGAGAAACAGAAGACTTGCACTCCATGCACTAATTATGACACGGTTTAGGCAGATATGGAATCCAGAGTGTTATTCATAGCTTGCTTTTAATATGAGATGCATTACAGAACCTTTTTATAATTTCTAAGTTCCACCTGATGTTCTATTGGAAAAAAAGTTTCTATTCTGCCATCATTTTCTGCTACAAAAACAGGTGATATGCGCAAATTTTTTCCACCCCTACTTTTAAAAGAAAAAATCCATCCCTTTTCGATTTTTCCAACCGAATCAATTACCAATTCTGGATATTTTTCAATAACCTTTTCTCTAGCTGCCATTAAATCAATCATATGCTGTTCCCTCACAACAATCTCTGACGTTATCTGTAAAAGCGCAATTGTCAGTTCTTAGAATATTTACAGTCCTAGTATTAATTATATTGAAATATTCTTCACAATTTTCCATTGCATTTTGTGGATCTACATAGTGAACTTCTCCATTCGTAAATTCCGCCATAAATACATGACCTCCGCCACATAGATAATCCACTGCTACAATTGCCCTCGCTCCTTCGCCCCAAGATTGCATCTTATTATGTATATTGTTTTTCACATCTGACGAGTCTTCAGCACCGCAATACTCAAGAACAGAATTTTCAAAAACCGATGGCCATCCATTTTCTTCATCATCAAAAGGAAGTGTATCTAACCTTTGAAATAAATAAGGTTTTGCATGTACATCATAGCCTCTTCTACGCGCTTCATATGTTACAACACATCTTTGACAATTATTTTGATAGCATGCATCTCCACTTCTAAACATAGGGTTAACAGCTCTTAAATCCTGCTGTCGCGTATGTGTACCTCCAATTTCCGGCCAACTATATATATTCGTTGCCAGAATCTGATTTTGCTTAAATGCAGGCATATACTCAGACCCATTTAGTATTTGATTTCTAATCAATGGCTCCATTCCAACGTAGGTTGAATTCGACTCGGCTAGACCGACTCCTTTGGACGCTTTTCAAGAATTTTTCTGCATTCCTTTGATAAAGAATCCAATTTCCCTGGAATTCTATTAATAGTCTCAGAGGATTGTTTTAATGCCTGATTCAATTCCTGAACTATTGCTTCAATTTCCTGTGTATGCGGGCCAACCGTTCCACGAACGTCTTCATAACATCTTATAACATCAGTATTTGCCTGATTTATCTTTTCAACGATTTCTGGAATCTTTCTTGATAAATTTTCCATTGTGGTAACCGCTTCTTCACTTATCTGAAAAGCCATAATCATTCTCCTTATTCTTCATTTTCTTCTACAAGCATCCTATCCATACCCATTAACACTTCTAGTTGTTCTTCCAGATTTTTCTTCAGACGTTGAACTCGCTCTATCTGTGGTGCAATGTTATGATCACATAATTTATCAATCTTTGCTTTGTATACTCTACTAGTGCGATCATTGACGCCTTTATCATACAATTCAACAGCTTCCTTAAGTGTCTGACAATGTTCTTGTAGGCTGGACATATACTTTTCTAATCCATTGATCATTATCTCATAGTCTTTAATTTCTGAATTTGCCATAAATAACTCCTTTACTCATATTCTCTTTGATTGCCCTCTTGTAGGATACGTTGTCCTCTAGTAGGGGCATCATCTGATGCCCCACTATTGGACGCGTTTACGCCAGCTGTCGGGGTGAATCCTACTTTTAAATCATTTATAAATTTTTTCTTATCCAATATTACCTGACACCTATTTACAAGTGATTTCAACTGCTTCGATACTCCATTGAGAATTTCTGTACTTCCCTTCAAAGAATGATTTAAATCTCTTACAATTGATTCGATTTGTCGAGTATGCGGACCTACTGTATCTTTTACCTGTTCATAACAATTTATAACCTCATTGTTTGCCTGTAATATTTCATTAATTGTACCAGGTATTTTATGCGCCAACTCCTTCATAATCCGAACCGATTCTTCTGTAACTTCAAAAGCCGTATCAATCGCCTCCTTCTGTCTGATTTCTCACTGCATGACCCATCTTGTCCACCTCCCAATCATCCCAGTATAATCCTTGATGCAAATATGGTCGCATCGTAAAGGTTTTCTGCATATCCGTATAAAGGAAAGCCATTTTTCCAAGAGTTGATGCTGTTGACTTCGATATAATACTTCTCGAATCATCCGTAGAACATTGAAACGTTATTTTATGTTTAAAACAGTCTAATGAATATTTCGTTTGCTTAAACTCATCATAACTTCTAAAATATGTAAATACATGATATCCCAAGCGAGGTCCTTCATTTAAAATCACTTCAAGATCCTCTCTAATATCATAAATATCACTTTTCACCTCATTATTAGATGTTAATGCACTCCTTCGTTCTAAAACCTCTTCTGCTTCGCTGTCCTCTGTCTCAATATCATCTCCTGAATCTTGTATTCCTAATTCTGTTTTCTCTCTTAAAATTTTATCCATAAGCGAAATATTCTCATCATCATTTCCAAATACTTTCGACTCATCAACGTTCAAACTAATGGAGCTACCTTTATTTTTTTTATGCCGATCAAAAGCCTTAGACATAAATTGAATATTTTTAAGGATTACATCCAATCCCATAATAAATAAGAATAAATTATCAGCTGTTCCATTGTCTATCGCTGTTTTTATCTCATGGATTAAATTACAAATTTCCTCCTCCCTCGCATAATTCTCAACCATATACTTCTTGCCGGTTTCATTTACTCTTCTATATACTCTATTTTTAGAATAGCCAATAACAGACACTGTGCTATCAGCATAACCTAAAGATGCCATTGCCGATAAGATTACACTTGTGCAAAGTTCCGCATCCGTGCCAAACAGAATTACATTTTCTTCAAATTCATTATCAACAACAATTTCAGCAGTTCTTTGCATACTACGCGGACATCCAACAAATAGTCTCACTGATTCCGCCGCATAACTGTCATGCTGCTTTATATATTCCAATCGTTTTTCAATATCTGCCGTTGCTTCCATAAAAGAATAATAAACACTGCCATCAACAGCTACTGAATTTTTATTCTTATATGAATATATATCTGTTGGCAAATACTTATCATTAACTTTATAGGTATCCGTAATCATTTGAATATATTTGTTCTGTGCCGTATATTCTTCATCTGGAAAATACAATCCTTTTGCTCTAGTGAGAATTATTTCATCTTGAACTTTTCCTTCTGATACTGTGCTTCCTTCTCCTACTAACTTTTTCAGTAAAATATAATATTTAGGCAATGTCAGTAACCATCGTCTTTGTTCCTCCGACATCAGTGTTCTACTCATGTCAATTGTTTCCGCGATTTCTTCCTGTGGATTTTTCATCGCCAATCTCATTTGGATCTGTTTCTTAGCTGTCGCTGTTAATCCAGTTACACCTGTTGTAAAGGTCTGACTAGAGAACAAAAATCGGAAGCCTAATGCACGTCCCTTCGCAAGTAAATTTTGTAACATAAGTTTATAAGTTTCGTCTTGATTGATAATCTGAGACATAATTGAAAACTCATCAATAATTACAAAAATTAATGGCATATATTGGGTAATCGGAACTTTAGCCAAATCAGTATACGCATTACTCATTCTCTCACGCTCACTCAGCTTTGCCTGCATTCGCTCTAAGAAATCATAAACTGCATCTGGTGATTCCTCTAGCAAAATATATTTAATATGAGGTGGCCTATTTTTTACATATCTTCTAAATTCTTTCATCTTGAAATCGGCCAGCCACAATTCAACATCATCCGGATGATTATTCATCAAAATTCCTGTAATCAAGGCATGAATTAACGTTGACTTTCCTGAGCCTGAACTTCCACATAAAAAAGCAGCAAAGTTATCTTTTTCAAAGTCACAATAATACAATTCTCCATCTGCACTAATTCCATATGGAAGATGTATTTTCTTATTTCCTCTCTTATAAACAGGTGGCTTTGTCAAATCAAATAATACAGTATAATCATTTTCTGGGGCTTTATTTCTCTCCTTCTCATCTGCAATATCAAGTGAATGAATATATCTCTCGACAAAATCACCTTATGAAAAATTCAACAACTGCTCTCTTGGTTGCAGCATAACATTGAACGGCATCAATCGAAAGAGATCTTCCACAGGTTCGAGTATTGTGCAAGCCTTTTTTACAGAATCTATGGCAGCCATTTTTACAGAATCTCTTCTCTCACCATCTGGAATATCAGTGCCGCATAGTAATGTATAAATTCCACACCTGTTTCCATTATACACAACCTTTTGCAGTTCTGCCAATTCTGCTGAATTCAGTTCCTTTGCAAAATCATATACAACAAGAAGCGTTATTGGTTCTATTCCATAACATGCACTCTCATTATATTCGCAAAGATTTTGATATTTGCTTCCTAAACGTTTGAAGGATATTTCATCAATACGCTTTACTAATTCTTTCAAACATTCCTTCGCCTGATCATGGGTTGATACGACTCCACCATAAAAAACATCTGGTCTTCTACTGCAAAAATCAATAAATGGAATTGCATTCTTTCCATGCCCTTCAATATCAATAATGCAAGTTTTAAATGCACTTGCAGGAATTGAAGCAAAGAAGCTCCACAGAATATTATGCGAAAAATTTACTGCTTTCTCTATTTGTATTTCATCGGAGAGAATCATTATGTTCAAATCATCGTCCAAATCAATTGAAAACGGCATGACTGCAAAATTTGAATATTTTGCAAATTTTTGTGTAATTAGTTCATATGCACAGCTGCTCTCAAACAAATTCACAGGATATTGAACATTGCCCAATCCAATCGCTTTCGGAAGCGCTATATTTTCTACATTAAAGCAATTATACTCATTCATCGAATTACCGAACTCAATAACTTTATTGATCTGATCCGATATTACTGCACTGTCATCCGATAACAATAATGGCTTTAACATTTTCGGAAATACCAATCCCTTATTTTTAATACTCTCCCTGATAAGCAGATAGCGATCAATATAGTTGCCAAATACATATCTATCCGGCATTTTGGCAGCAATTTCAATACTCTTTCCTTTTATACTACAATCGTGCCCCTTAACATCAACATATTGACATCTGTTTTTTATTTCACTCAAATTTTTCTGATACAGAGAAGATCTTGTCACATCAATCTCATCATATGTTTCTGCAATCATTGCAAAGACACCACATTTCGGTCCCTGATTCACAATATTGTTTAACAGTTCTAATGAAACCTCCGTCATTCCCTTCGGAAAATCAAAAATGACTAAATACTTAATATCTGGTATATAATCTTCTTTCTCATCAGCATATTCAAAAACAGAATTATACTTTGTTCCAAGAATTCTCTGTGAAATATAATCAATATAATCACTAAGAGCGCTAAGGCGATTGTCAATATCTGAACTGTTAAAGAAAATTCGATCGCTAAACAATTCAGGAATTTTTGATCTGGCATCATAATATGCTCGTATGCTTGTGCCTCTGCTAATTGGATCAATAACATCAAAGCACAGATGCCCCACAGGAACTTTTGTTATTGTTGAATACATCAAGTCGCATATCAGCTGATGTACAAAATCCCTGTTATTGTTGTCCCATCTAAAATACCAATTTGAACTTTTATCTGTATATGATAAAATCGGAATTTGTAAAAAGTCCTCACCTATATTTAATATGATCTTCCCTAACTTTTCGACAACGAATTCATATACAGGACTAAATGACCCTGATGTTCCAATTTTCTCTAAGGACTCCGTTAAATAGCATAATGATAGAAAACTAGATGTTCCTAAATTTTTATCAAACACCTTATTAAGAGAAACTTTATATTCACTAATAAAATGTTCTATCTGTGCCATAAGCTCATCATTAAAAACTGCATCTAATTCATTTTCAATGAATTCAGCGACATCCGAAATATCCTTATCATATTTTGTCTCTAAAGTATGCTGATTATTCTGATATTCCTTTTGTAACTCCTCGTAATTTTCCCGATACTCCTGTTCAATCTGATTGATCGCATCATTACGAATTTCATTAACATTTCCTTTTATCTCACCGATAAAAACCTTTATTGTATTTTGCAAAACAATCAATTCTTCATAGTCTTCTTTTCTCTTTGAAGAAAACAAAAAATGAAGCCCATTAATAATCCCTGGCAAAATATGTTCCCGATATTTTCTTGAAATTCTTTCAAAATCAGCCCTAATAGTATCCAAAATTTCAAAGTAGTCATTACAAGAATCATACTTTTGATTTCGTTTTTCTTTTAGCTCTTCTTCTTTTTTATCTTTTGTTTTCTTATAATATTTATCCTTTACAATAAGCGTCTGCTCTATCTGTGAAATCTCGCCTGATATTCTGAGTGCATCCTCAAGCATTCCTTCTGCTTTTCTTTTCATTGCCTCTTTATCATTATCCGCTTGAGTACGCAACTTTCTTGTATCTGAATTCCAGCGACCTTCTAATTCCTGTTTTTTTCTATCATATTCAGTCTGCATTTTATTAATGGCCGCCTCACATTTACAAATACTGCCATTTAACGCATGAATTTTTTCAACTGCAAAATCATATGTAAACCGCATTTATTTTCCTTCTTCCCTCTGTATTTTTTCATAACGGCAAATACCATCGCAGCATTTGTTATATTCAACAACAAGTGAAGTTGTTACCTGAAGAGGATAGCTGAAAATCTCTACCATCTCTCCACCGATCTCTGGATTACTTGTATTGCACACTAATGTATACTGTTGTAAATCATTAAGAAGCCTTGGAATATATCCATTTTCATCTTTATTAAGGATATCTAATATAAGCTTTATTCCGATTGTCGTAATAAAATCAATATCAACTGATATTCCCGGCTCAAATTTAACAAGTTCCAAATTTTCTTCCATTGAATATACATGGTGATTTGCGATTGCTCTTTCCGAAATACCACCGCCATCGCCCAATGCACAATAATAACACGGCATATTCTGTCCCGGAATATGATAAAAGATTTCGCCTGCATATGCACGCTCCCAAAAACCAATTGATATAAAAGCTGCCTTAAAGTAAATTGCAATCTGATTTCCATAAACATCTGCAATTCTATTGTCTGCGCAACCAACAAATATATTCTTTTCATTTGCACTGCAAAACTGCTCTAGTTCCTTTTGCGGTGCATTCTCAACTATAGTCGCACTTGTTTTTATATTTAATTCTGGGTTAATTCGTAAAATTTTTCTCTTTAAGGCATTTACTTTTAAATCTCCGACATCATCCAATCCACACTGGTGACGACATAAATTGTGATATTCTAGCATATCTGGATCTATTAAAAATAAATTGCCAATTCCACTTTTTGCCAACTCTACTGCCACCAAACTTCCAACCGAACCACAGCCAAGAATAACTGCTCCCTTATTTCTCATCATTTTTGTTTCTAAAATACCACTGTTTCTAGAAAAAATATCCATATACAGTGCATGTTGCTCTATTTTTATTTTCTCTCCATCCGAATAAAATTCTACACCATGCTCTGTCATTTGTCCGTAAAATCCTTCAGTTGGCATAATAACTTCTTCTGAAATTATCTCGCCCAAATAATGTCCTTTTCCAAACAATGTTCCCGGAAAAACATTATAAACACCTGTATCTTCAAAATACTTGCCATAAACAGGGCCTTCCGTTAATTCCTTATACTGCTTCGTCTCAATAAAAACTACTTTCTCAATTCGCTGTTCTATAAACTCATCATCTCTATGTTTAAATTCCATTTTGTAATTCCTTTCTTATTAGGCTTTCAAATAGACCTTCCTTATAATAAAAAACATTACCCTCATACTCCACTAAAATAGTTGACTCTTTCTTATTGTACCAAAATGTCAGCTCTATTTTTTCTTTGCCGCTTCCCTGTGCAACAATCATTTTATTTGTCAATGGTGTCGGATAGAATTCAATTCCATAGCGATCACTAATAAATAAAATATCAGAAGCTATCTCATCTGCTATTTTTTCAGAATAGTCTTTCTTACATAATATTTTATTTAAAGGGGCTTTTAAACTATAGGAATAGTTATCAAGCAATTCTGGTAAAATAATCTTTATAACATCATCCAAGCTTTTTTGAGCAACTCCCTGCGTTGTCTGAATCCCCTCACTAACTTGAATATTTTTTCCATTCAAACGCATTTTTAATATTTCTGGATCTTTATATTTTAAAAGCTCCTGTGGAAACAACTCATCTCCAACTTCATACGATTTCAACTTCGTATATGTACATGGTATTCCTACATGATAAATCGTAAAGCGAAACTCAGGTTCTAAGTTAACCAACATTGAAATCGTACCTTCTGGTCGCATAGCTGCGTACTGAGAATTGGTTCCTCCATCTGTTTTGGAAAAAATATCAAAGCTTCCCGGATGCCGATGCCATAGTCCAATTAGTTCTAACTTCGATTGATATAACAGTGCTTTTTTATTAATTAGATGCTGCACATATGGCTGATCATATTCAAAATAATCCACTTTAAAAATTGATTTTGGTCCTGGATCAATACTCTCAACAATATACCAAACATCTCCTATATGCTTCCCAAGAAAAGCGCCACCTGTTTCCGTATTAATTTTGCTAAGTGTTTCCGCCAACACCGCTGTATACGCACGATTTGAAAATACAACTTTCACATTCATCCTCCCAGTATATAGAAAACAGTCAATCTCCGCCCTAAAATACTTCTAGCGAAAACTGACTGTTTTCTATACTTCTTAATACATTCCTTCTATCGCCAATTCATCGCCAATATCTCCGTTTAGCCACATTTCAACAAGCATAATCCATTTGCATGCCCAAGCACATGCCGATGCCGCAGTTGTTACAGACCCTCCAATTTCTGTAACACCGTTAGTCTTAAAGTATTTGGGATCAGCAGTACAAATAAAATATTCCTCACGCCGTCCAAAATTTTGTCTATATATATGAGGCAATCCTAAACCCAATCCTCGTGAAGAATCAATTGTTAAATCAAATGTTTCTACCAAGTCTCTCAAATTAGGACTTACTGGCAAAATCTGAATAGAACCTCCATACCCTTCTGCCTGCGGATGCGTATTTTTATAGATCAGCATCAATTCCCATACAGCTCCATCCGGTCCCCCTGGTTGTACTTTTCCTCTCCAATATAATCTTCCACTTCCGTCCTGCATTTGATAAATTTCAAATTGAGGAAACTGCTTTTTCATCGTATTATATTCTACTTCATACAATTCTGGCTCGCGTTCATACCAAAAATATTCCATTTCACGCCTCCTTATGCCATTTTCGCTTGTGGCACACTAATTGTCGACTCTAAACTTTCCGTTGCCTCTTCTGGCGTCTCTACCTGACCACTTGAACTTACCATAACTCTTTCCCCGCGACGCAGACTTTCTGCAAGTCTCTTCTTTCTTTCCTGTTCTGTCATATCACTCATTTCTTATTCCTCCATAAATCCTACTATGTTTAATCATTCTACAATTTTCATTCACAAAAATTTTTCAGGTGGCACAGTAATATATTCTTATTTTTCTGTTTCCCTTATTACGGCCGGACATCCTTTTGGTTTTTTCATACCGCTTTCGGCTTGCCGTAAACTCTTCGCAAGCTCTCTCTTTCTCTCCTCTGTCAGATTGCTCATTTCATACCTCCTATACTTTTAATAAGCAAACTTTTATGCTGCCCTTACAAGCTCTCCATATTCATTTGTTATGAACCTTTTAACTTGTCTATCATTATCTACCATTTCCTGCGCTTCATCAGCAAATGCTTTGCTTGCTCCAGAATAACCATTCCTTCGTACAGCCTGAGCAAATTGGTTATTCTGCATTCGCTCATCATTTGCTAAAGTGTCAAAATCGCCACCCTCTTCAGAATGAACACGAATGTATTCCATACGGTCTGACAAGCGCTGTAAAATTTCCTGATTTCGTTTTACCAATTTATTTGCTTTTAAATACCGGACAATATCTACAATTGCCAGCACTATAGCTACTATTGAACTCACTTCCAGGAAAAATCCAAATACCAACATAAAGATCATGAAGACAAACATTACCAGAATAAATTTAACAAATCGAAATATATTTTCTATAATAGCATTACACTTAAAAATTTCTGGTTTCCATCTAATTAGCCTCCATATCCAACTACACATTTTCTTTAAAATTGGAATATAAACAGGAAGTACTGCTCCAGCTAATGTAAGACAAATTCTCCAAAATACTGCCTCTGAACTATCACTACCATCTATATTTAAATAAACTGGAATATATAAAAGGATTCCAAAAACTATAGCTCCAACTATACCCAGAATAATTTTCCATCGAATTCTGGATCGTTTCATTTTTGCCATATCAACGTCTTCCTGTACCAGAGCACTTGCGCAATCAAAACAAACATGTTTGCCATCTGTAAGCTGTCCAGAGTCTTTGCAGGCTTCACAAATCGGTCTGCCACATTGATCGCACTTCATAACAGCCCTATTACGAGGGTGGTATGAACAACATTGAACATTTGTATATTGATTTCGCTGATTCTGAAATCTCATATCATTACTCTGTTGTCCAGGCGCTGTAAATCTTGGTGGGCTACTCTGTTGTCTTGGTGCCGTGAACTTTGGCGCACTTCCTTGATTTCCAGGTGCTGTAAATTTTGGTGCACTACTTTGACCTTTAGGTGCTGTGAACTTCGGTACACTGTTTGGGCTGTTGGGCGCTGTGAACTTCGGTGCACTACTTTGATTACTTTTTTCTTTGCTTTCGTCCATCATATTCATCCCCCTTAAGATTTTCACTGAAAATCCGTCCTTAAAATGCAGGTATATTTATAGTTATCTTTTCACATAATAAGGTATCGGTCTTTCCAGTTCTCATTGTTTATAGTTACCATTTACATAGTAACCTTTTTCAGTCGGTTTGTCAATAGATTGCTTTTCACATAGTATTGAGTCATGGAGGTGAGTAAAACTGATGCAAAATATTATGTATATAATCCCACAATATGGTCATATTGAAATACACCTGAAGGAGATTATGGAAAAGCAAAATTTAACTCGTAATGCAGTTGCACGGGCAATCGATACCCGATTTGAAGTAGTAAACAAATGGTATAACGGCTCCGTTGAAAAAATTGACGCCGATATCCTCGCACGACTTTGTTATGTATTGGATTGTGACGCTGGAGATTTAATAAAATATATTCCTCCAGAAGAACAACCATAATTTCCATTAAACATACTTCTAAAAAAACGGCTTGAGATTTCTCTCAAACCGTTTTTCTTTCATTGATGATGGTATCTCAAAAAAGCCTCCCGTTCAGATAGATTTTATCTGATTGAGAGGCTTTTCAATGTTATTTAATTATTTTTTGTTGCTTATGCCTTTGTCTTTTCCTGCAGCCACTGCTCTACTATTTCACGATCTTGCTTAACTAACTTCGCAATTCGCTCGATTGTAAAGCCTTCTTCGTGATAAAGCTCATAGGCCATTTCTTTTTTTGCCTGAGTTTCACCTTCAGAGTGTCCTTCTACAAGGCTTTTTTCACGATTTTTCTTCAGTTCTTCTTCAATCTCTTCCTTCATAAGCTCTCGCAATGCTTCACACATATTTTCTGACCTCCTGACTTCGTCATATTTTTCTCTGTTTGCAGCTACACTTACAATCACGCCAGTCCCAGCGCCTGCTTTGCAAGCTTGTCAGCATAATCATTGTATTTGTCTCCTGAATGGCCTGTTACCTTCTGGAAGCGAACTGATACTTTTGTTTTTGCTTCGTCGTAATAAGCTTTATAGGCGATTGTTCCTTCTTTATTTGTTTTCCAAATACCAAGAGGCCATTTTGCGATACCTTCATAATCGTGATAAATTACTAATCGCTTTTTATTATTTGCAATAGCATACTCCATAGCGGCTCTGGCTCCCATGATCTCACCTGCTACGTTTCTCATACCTGCAAGGCTTGGATCAGAAAAGCTTTTGTTAAAGGTTTTTTCTTCGCCATTTTCCAATATTACCATGCCATAGGAGAAACGCTTGGTGGACTGATCGTAGCTTCCATCGACGTAGGCAAATAGTTCTGGCTCGTTTGATATGTTCTGTGTGATTTGGTTTGTAACAATTGACGAATTTGTGTTATTAGATGGCTGTTTAGGATTTTCATCGAATGGCAGCAGATTTTCCCCTTCCATCCCAAGCTCCATGAATCCTTTTGCGCCTTCCATTGTTGGAAAGCTTTTATATTCCGCACACGGAAAACCATGCACCTGCGCACGACACTCGTCCCATGTGGTAAAAATTCCGGTCTTACGTCCTTTGCGGACGGCATAAAATTTCTTCGCCATATTTTTCCTTTCTTGTTTGCTAGGCTTACTCCACACTCTTTAATGATTCAATCATATCTATCTTTTTAAGCTGGAAGTACATAACACCATTTACAGCCATTGAGAAGATAAATGCTAATACCATACTGTAGATATAGCTTGGCACAGAAATATCAAGTCCAAACATTACCTGATTAACCTGTACTGTCTTGATGATAAATCCATGAAGTACCTTTCCAATAAAAATTCCTGCAAAGGCGCCAATTAAAGTCAGCCAGATATTTTCCCTGTAGACATACATGGCAACTTCAGAATCATAAAAACCTAGCAGCTTGATTGTTGCCAGTTCTCGTTTTCTCTCACTGATATTGATGTTATTTAAGTTATAGATTACAACAAATGCCAGAAGGCTTGCTGAAATCACGAGCACTACAACAATAATATACAGACTGCTTAACATGCCATCAATCATCTCTCTTGTTGTACTAACATAAGTAACTGTTAAAATCTCATCATGCTCCATAAGGCGCTGTCCTAACGCATCTTCATTTGCGCGGCCGTCTTTATTTAGCTTTAACCAATACATGTTATATTCTGGTTCAGTCTGGAACACTTTTTCATAACAGCCTTCTGTCATATAAACATAATGCATCAGATAATTTTCCATAACATGTGCGACAACTGCTGTGACTGGTGCATTTTCACCGCTTGTTATTGACACAGTATCTCCCTCACCAACACCAAGCGCTTCTGCCATCTGCTCTGTCAAAATGACACCATCATCAGTCAGTTCATATGTTTTCTTTGTTGTACGACTCTGAAAAACCATCATGGATTCCAATGCCTGCGCATCCTTACATACAACAGTGTAAGCAGTTCGAACATTTGAACCAGATGAAATATCCATCGACTTCATGCTGACCTTTGCAAACGTTTCAATGCCTGATTCATTTTCCATGATTTCATTAAGTGTTTTATCTGGATCATCTAGTTTATCTGTCTCGTCTGTATTTAATGCTGCCATTGCATCATACAGCTGAATATTATCATATTGAAGCGATGCAATATTCATAATAGAATCTTTAAGGCCAAATCCAACAACCATCAGACCTGTTGTGCATCCTATTCCAAAAACTGTCATAATCAGACGCTTTTTATAACGGAACAGATTTCTAAATGTATTTTTCTGTGAAAAGGACAAATGTTTCCAAATAAAGCCAATCCGTTCTAATAAAACACGCTTTCCTGGCTTTGGTGCTACTGGGCGCATAAGTACTGCCGGCTGCGCATAAAGCTCTCTGTAGCATGCCACAAGCGCAGCAAATGTAACACTGAACACGGCAAGCGCAGTAGATAAAATTGCATAATACCAATTATATGGAATTACTAACTTTAATAATGATGCATACATAAGGCGGTACGATATAATGATAATAAATGGAAACAGCTTTTCACCAATAAGCACACCAACAATACTGCCGCCTAGTGTTGCTGAAAGCGCATAAAGAAGATACTTTTTTGCGATAGCTGCCTTGCTGTAGCCAAGAGCCTTGTATGTTCCAATAAGTGTACGCTGCTCTTCTACCATACGTGTAATGGCTGTCAATGCAACAAGTGCTGCAACTAAGAAAAAGATTGCTGGAAATACCTTTCCTATTGCACCCATACGCTCAGCATTGCTGCCATAATCAGTATATCCAGGAAGACTTTCGCGATTGATTACCTGCCATGTAGGCATCTTGATATCATCAAGCTCTTTTTGACCATCTTCAATCTCTTTCCATGCATCATCTAGCTTTTGTTTGGCCTCTGCCTTACTGCTCTCATAAGTTTCTTCCTGTTTTGTAAGTTCTTCCTCATTTTCTTTTATCTGTGCTTCTGATTGATCAAGTGTATTTTTTGCCTCGTCAAGCGCCGCATACGCCGCATCAATCTGTCCCTGTGCCTGCGCAATCTGATCATCGCTCATCATGGCCTTTCCAGCATCGAGCTGAGCCTGCTGCTGTTTTAACTGTTCCACTGTTGTCTCATAATTTTGCTCGTACTCTTTTCTGCCCTCGGCCAGCTGATCCTTTGCGTCTGAAAGCTGCGCCCAGCCATCATCAAGCTTAGCTCTGGCATCATCAAGCTCACTGTCAGCATTATCTTTTTCTTCCTGCCAAGTTTTTCTTGCATCATTAAGCTCTTGCCTCGGCTCTTTTGTCACTTCATCATATCGTGCCTGACATCTTTCTTCTTCAAGTGCTTCCACACGCTTTTGCACTGGCTCTACTGCCTGTGTATATGCATCTGTGAATGCGATCTCATCATAAGCATCGGCTGCAGTAAGATAAATCTGAGTATAATAATCCTGTGTAAACACATCCTTCTGCACAATTGCAAATCCATTAATCTGACCACTTCCTATCATACTGCTTCCACGCTCCATGGAAATGAAAAGCGGGCTATCACCAAATCCGGTGACTGTATAGCTTGTCTGCGTCAAATCCTCACTAAGCTCAGTATCAGTTCCTGATACAAATGAAATCGTGTCACCTACTTTTACTTCAAATGCCTTTTTCAGACGATTATCAAGCAGACACTCATTTTCCTTTTCAGGAAGACGGCCTTCTGTCACTTGAATCTGATTCATTTTTTCTGGCATGGATAAAAGCTCAACTACGTAATCTGTCTCATTTTGCTTTGTGATTACATCCTTCATATACCCTGGCTCTGCGCCTGATATGCCTTCTACTTGTGAAAGTGCCTCTACATCATCATCTGTCAGACCCATCGTGCTTATCACACGAATATCCATCAAGTTGCTTGCGTCTGAAAACGCATCTCCTGTATAACGCATATCACTTTCCGTTGAACGAAGTCCTGAAAAAAATGATACGCCAAGTGCAACAATCAAAAAAATTGAAATGTAGCGGCCAAGACTTTTTTTAATCTCCACCCGTATATCTTTATTTAATGCTTTTTTTCTTGCCATATGTTCCCCCCTTTATTACCACTCAATATCTTCTACTGACACAGGAGATGGATTAGTGCACACACTGGCTGCTTTTCCGTTTTTAATACGGATCACACGATCTGCCATTGGCGCGATTGCAGAGTTATGCGTAATGACAAGAACAGTCATCTTTTGCTTGCGACACGTATCCTGTAAAAGCTTTAAAATCTGCTTTCCTGTTACATAATCTAGCGCACCAGTCGGCTCATCACATAAAAGCATTTTGGGATTTTTTGCAAGTGCACGGGCAATTGAAACACGCTGCTGCTCGCCGCCTGATAGCTGTGATGGGAAGTTGTTTAAGCGCTCTCCAAGTCCAACCTCTTTTAATACTGTTTCTGCATCTCTTGGATTTTTACAGATTTGAAGTGCAAGCTCAACATTCTCCTTTGCTGTCAAGTTTGGAACAAGATTATAAAACTGGAAAATGAATCCAATATCCTCTCTGCGATATTTTGTCAGCTGACGGTTCTTAAAAGACTCGATATGAACACCATCTACAATGACCTCTCCGCTCGTAACAGTATCCATTCCGCCTAAAATATTTAATATGGTTGTCTTTCCTGCACCAGACGGACCGACAATCACTACAAATTCTCCTTTTTTTATTTCAAAATTCACGCCATCTGCTGCATTAATTGAAACTTCGCCCATATGATATGTTTTTCGCACATCCTTCAAAATTACATATGACTGCTCCATAATATTCTCCATTTCTTTTATTCTCTTTTTACTTATTCCATTGTAACATTGCCTATTTTTTTCTTCAAGCGCAACCCAATATTTTTATAAAAACTTTAGTTTTACAGTTCCTTATTTACAAACAGAACCTCAACGCTTATAATAAAAACTAGAAACAATTTTTAGGAGGTTTTTTATTATGGAAATCATGCATACAGATAAGGCACCAGCAGCAGTTGGCCCATATAGTCAGGCTGTAAAGACAGGAAATCTTCTTTTCTGCTCTGGTCAGATTGGACTTAATCCTGCTACAGGCGAATTGGTTGGCACAACTGTTGCTGAGCAGGCAAAGCAGGTAATGGAGAATGTTAAGGCACTTCTTGAGAATGCTGGTGCAACATTTGACAACGTTGTAAAGACAACCTGCTTCATCGCTGATATGAAGGAGTTTGGAAACTTTAATGAAGTATATGCTCAGTATTTTTCAAACAACAAGCCGGCACGTTCCTGCGTACAGGCTGTTCTCCCAAAGGGCGCTCTTTGCGAGGTTGAGGTTATTGTTGAGCTTTAATTATTTTTTGGTTTTTTAAAAAAAGCACCGCCATCTTTCGATGGCGATGCTTTTTTATTTTTAAACTACTAAGAAGAACTTTAATAAGAAGATTGCTGAAATAATATAGGTCAGTACAGATACGTCCTTTGCCTTTCCGGTGAATACCTTCATGATTGTATAGGAGATCAGTGCAAGACCAATACCATGTCCGATAGATCCAGAGATTGGCATAGAGATTAACATGATTGCTGCTGGAACAGTCTGATATATATCAGTAAAGTCTACCTTTGACAGACCAGAGATCATCAGTATACCAACATAAATCAGTGCTGAAGATGTTGCTGCTGCCGGGATAATTGCTGCGATTGGTGCGATGAACATACATGCCAGGAATAAGATTCCAGTTGTAAATGCAGTCAGACCAGTTCTTCCGCCTGCCTCAACACCAGATGCAGACTCTACGAATGTTGTGACTGTTGAAGTACCAGCTATTGCACCTGCTACAGTTCCAACTGCATCTGCTAACAGCGCTTCCTTCATCTGCGGCATATTTCCGTCCTTATCAACCATACCTGCACGTGATGCGGTACCAACAAGTGTTCCGATGGTATCAAACATATCGATAATGCAGAAGGTAATGATAAGTGTGATTGCTGTGAACCAGCCGATCTTTAAAAAGCCTGCAAAATCAAAATGGAACAGGGTTGTCTCTGCCATATCTGCAAATGGAGGTACGAAGCTTGCACCCTTAAGACCTGCAAATGGATTAGTTCCAAGGAAAATTGCCTCACCTGCCCAGTAAATAACAGATGCCGCAAGCATACCAAGAATTACAGCTGCCTTTACACCCTTCTGTGCCAGAACGATGATAACAAATAAACCTATAAACATAGTTACTACTGTCAGAACCATCTGGGTGTAGCCGCTTCCCATTGCATCCTGAGCAACACTCGGTGTCAACGCACCAAAGAAATCTCTCATTACAAAGAATGGTCCGCCATTCTCTGAATAGATACCAGCGTTGGAACCAACACCGATATTTAAAAGCATAAGACCGATTGCCGGGGAGATACCAAGACGAACACCAAGCGGAATCGCATTTACAATCTTGTCTCGAATATTTAATACAGACAGGATAATAAAGATAATTCCTTCAAGTAAAATGATGCACAGTGCTGACTGGAAAGACTCCAGATAGCTCATGCCCGTCAAACCAACAATATTGGCAACAACTACAGCAAAAAAGCTGTTTAATCCCATACCAGGAGCCATGGCAAATGGCTTATTTGCAACAAACGCCATTACCATCATACCGATAAAGGATGCGATACAAGTCGCTAAAAATACACCATTCCATAAATTCTGTCCCTCTGCACCAAATCCAGTCAGAAGATTCGGATTTAAGGCGATGATGTACGCCATCGTCATAAATGTGGTCAAACCGGCAATGATTTCTGTTTTCACTGTCGTATGGTTCTCCCTGATCTTAAAGATCTTCTCAATCTGTTCCATTTGTACCCTCCATAGTTACATTCATTCCATTAATTTGTACGCCGTCTTCCATCGGAATTACGATGCAGCGGCGTCCCTCTACTAATTGGATCTGTACAAGATCCATGCGCTGCGGACTGACCTTTATTGTCACATCTGGCGTCTTGACGGCAACGCTTTTTGCCTCAACTAAGTTTGCCGCCTGAAAGAAAGCATCCTCTCCTGCAGTCTCCTCATAGACTTGCTCGAAATTTTCAAGCTTTTCTTCTTTGATTCCACTATTTTGAAGAAGCTTTTTTACATCTGATTTTTGAAGCTTGAAAGGCTGCGGCTCTTCCTTATGCTCCTCAATCAGCTCTGTCAGATTCTCCTGAATCTGGCAAACAGTATCATAGTTTACAACATCTCCGACAGTCTCCTCTATGATCTCCTGAAATACAGCCTTCTGCGTCTTAAAGGACATAGGTGCCGGACCACCGATACAATCATTGATAAAGTCCTCGTGAAGCTCCTCTGTCTTTTTTGTATAATACAAAAGGCTGTGAATATTACTGCTGCGATCGTCAAATGCAGGGAATAAAAAGGCATTTACAGGAGCCTCTATCCACTGATCACGCATACGTTCCTCGACGCGGTTTGTCTGTGTATTGTAGCATAAACCAGCCTCTGACAGCTTAACAGGACAGATGCAGCAAAGAATAAATTCATATACCTCCTCTGAAGCATCATCCATATCTAAGTTGTCACTTCCTCTTCCCGGAACGTCATAATTACAATGGATCATAACTACATAGTAGCTTTCGCCAAAATGATATGTCTCTGCTACTGATTTGTAAAACTCCTCTAAAACAGTTTCATCCTTTAATCCAGTCGCCTTTAGCTGCATCAAACGCTTATGGCCTTCCCCCGAAAGTTCCTGATCAAGCGTGTAATCGAGTGAATGAAGATTTTTACCCAGACTTCCAGAAAGCGCCTTTCGGAAAATTTCAAAATACTTGTCGATTTCCTCCTGTGACAGCGACAAAAACATATCGCTAAATGTCATACGGATCTGCTGCTCACCATCTATCAGGCAGCCGCAAATGCGGTCAATTGCACCGCCGTCTCTCTTAAAAAGACTTTTTATCTCGGATACTTCTTTTTTGTTCATTCGAAACACTCCTTGTTTATTACGTTTTTGTTTGCCTGACTTATCTGTCTGGATACTCTGTCTTTACAAAGCGCTCCAATGCATCGAGTGAGCGCACAACCTTCTCTGTATCGATGCAGTATGCCATACGAAAATATCCAGGGCATCCAAAGGAATCACTTGGAACTAATACCAGGTCATACTTTAATGCCTTGTTGCAAAATGCCACTGCATCCTCCTCAAGAGCCTTTGGAAAAATATAAAATGTTCCTGACGGACGCACACAGGAAAAACCTAACTCAATGAGTTTGTCATAGAGCAGATTCATGTTAGTCTCATAGACAGTCATATCAGACGTCTCATCTAACACATCCTCCACACCCATCATAATAAGTGATGATGGACAGTTGTGTCCGATTCCTCTTGAGATTTGGGACATCATTGGCACTAACAAATCAGCATCGGTACATGTTGGATTAACAGCAACATAACCTATACGCTCACCTGGAAGAGAAAGTGACTTGGAAAACGAATAGCATGAAAGCGTATTGTCATAAAACTTTGATACATATGGTGCTTTCTTTCCATCAAATACGATTTCTCTGTATGGCTCATCGGAGATTATAAAAATATCATGGCCATACTCTTTTTGCTTGTCTTCCATTAGCTGCGCCAACTTTTTTAGCGTTTCTGCTGAGTATACAGCACCAGATGGATTGTTCGGTGTGTTGATCAAAACAGCTGACACATTTGGCGTCAGCATCTTTTCAAACTGTTCAAAATCCACCTGAAAATCAGCTGTGTTTGCAGGTACCACTCTCAGATTTGCGCCTGTCATGCCTACATAGCAGTTATACTCTGGAAAATACGGTGCAAATGTAAGCACATCGTCTCCCGGAGATGTTACTGCACGAAGTGCATGAGCTAAGGCTCCCGCAGCTCCTGAGGTTGGAAAAATATGATTTGCCGTATAGTTCATATCAAAACGCTTGTTAAGCGATGCAGCCACCTTTTCTTTAAATGAAGGCAGTCCGACACTCGGACTGTAGCCGTGAAGCTCGCTCGATGTCTTTGTCTGAAGTAGGCGAATAGTATTGTCTGTGTAGTCCTGCACAACAGGAACGGATGGATTTCCTAAACTGTAATCAAAAACGTTCTCGTATCCAATCTCCTGTCCTCTCTTTGTTGCAAATTCGGATAATGTACGGATCACTGATTTTTTCTGAAGCATGTCTTTATATTTTTGTGCTACCATACTGCCCTCCCATTCTGCCGCCTATGCGGCTCATTTACTTAAAAATGCGTGAATCTGATCCAAATTTTTCATTGCATCCTCTCGGCCAAGCTGATACAATGCTTTTAACTTTTCTGGATCCTTTTCAAGTCTTGACACTTCGATCAGACGACTTGGGCGAAGCACCATGACTTCACCTTTTTCCTTTAATTCATCAATCTTCTTTAGTGTTTTGTTGTATATCACATAGCGGTGTGCCATCGCCTTAGCCAGATTTGGATAACGATGAAGGATTTTGTTTATGGCACCTTGAAATTTCATTTTTTTCTTTTGGTACCCTTCAGGTCTTGTTAAAATGACAAGATCTTTTTTGTATCCTTGTCTGCGAAACCACATGATCGGAATAGAATCGGCAACGCCGCCGTCAAGCAGCTTATATCCATCTATTTCTACCACCTTTGATACAAGCGGCATTGATGCAGATGCCTGCATCCACTTAAGATCATCTCTGCCGCAATCTGTGCATTTGTGATAAACAGCCTTTCCTGTTTCCACATCTGTGCAAACCACAAAAAATTCTGCTGGATTTTTGGCAAATGCCTCATTGTCAAATGGATCAAGAATCTCTGGTATCTGATGATAGCATAAATCAACATCATAAATATCACCTGTTTTTAAAAGTGAATGAAGTGTGCCATAACGCTTATCACCACAAAACTTCATATTGTAACGCAGAGTTCTTCCTATCTGTCCAGACTTATAGTTACAGCCAAATACAGCTCCCGCCGAAACTCCAATCACGCCGTCCACCTGGATTTTTTCTTCCATCAAAACATCCAGAATACCTGCCGTATACATTCCTCTCATGGCACCGCCTTCAAGAACAAGTCCTGTTTTTACCTCTTTCATGATTTGCCTCTCTTTCCAACTTTACACATTAAAAGAGCTTTTTTATATTTTTGCGAAACAAGGCTATCATACCACGGTTCATGAAAAACATCAAGGCAATTACACTTTCTTACTGCTCATCCAAAAATGCCAGCGGATCTCCTTTGGTATGAATAAAGTGCATAAGCATGTATGCACACATAATTGCTACATTTTCTTCCTTTAAAATGCGCTTACATTCTTCACGGTCTGCTAATACAATCTCGATATCCTCTGATTCTTCCTCGTGCTCGTTTGTTGGCGTTCCACTACAGTAGCCATAGATTGTTCCGCAGCTTTCGTCTGTCATACCGACTGTCGTAAAAAATGGTCTTGTGTATGCACCTTCTGTAACCTTTGGCTCGAAAACAAGCCCTGTCTCCTCGTAAATTTCACGTATACCTGCCTGTGCCATCTCCTCACCTGGCTCTACAAGTCCTGCCGGAAACTCATACACATATGCATTGATTGGATAACGAAACTGCTTTACAAGCACGATTTTATCCTTTTTTTCTCCATATACACTATAAATAATTACACCATCAGATGTATTTTTATGAGTTGCTGCTTTAAGCTGCGTTGGATCCTTCTTTCTGGATGCCACATAATATTTGCCTGTTTTTCCATTTCTTTTTTCAACATCAAAATTATAGAGATTTAAAAATGGATTATCAGTTACCTTCTCTACTCCTTTTACGCGATCTACCATAGCTGTACCTCTCCTTACCGGCATTGAACAAATCTTTACACTATGCCATATTTTCAACTCGATTCCGCTAGAAATCAGCCTTTTTTATTATACCGTACTCGTGCGCAAAAGAAAAGCCCGCAAAGCAAAGTTTCCCTTGCCTTACGGGATATCGGTTAGTATTCATGGCTTAGTCGATAATTATGGCAAAGCCCTAAGGTGAATGGATTTCATGAGACGGACACTTGGAGTACCGTGAAACATACATTATCGTACAGCCTCCCTGACTTCCTGCGTGATAGTCTCGCCTCCATTTTCATACCATTTGGTGACAAATTCATCAAATGCATCAATGTCACGCTCTCCTGTGACGATCTGAAGGTAATATTCTTTTTCCATTTGGCGAAGCTTCCACCACTGCGTGCCCATAGTTTCTGTCTCATCAAAATAAAGTGATTCAACCTTATTTGTTTTTGCATCCGCCAGCAAAGAGCAGGCTGTGATTCGGGAGGTGTATGCCGCCCACTCCTCTGGCGTAGCACTATCTGTGTTATCCAGATAGGCCTTACAGGATCTATAATATGAATACTCCAATAAATCAAGATCTTCTGGTTCTTTTTTTCCTGAAAGCACATCTGTTAATTCGTGATAACATTTTGTCAGCGCATAGCTGTAATCAACATTGATTGCAAGTGGTCTGGCTGTTGGGTCTACATTGTTCTGATAATATTCTTCAAACTCACTGTTATATGTTCCATCATAGCGCACATAATCAAACAATCCATTTATAATTTTGCAGGCGATCTCAGGATGTTCATAACCCTTTCTCACAACAACATACTTGTAAGTTGGATTTTGTGAATAATAGCTTGTGCTTCCATCGTCATCTGTCTGAATAAGAAATGGCTCCCAAACAGCATCGGGATTAGCTGCAATAGCTTCCATAAGTGGATTATTCGCTGCCCACCAAGGTCCAAAAAATGATCCGCAAAGTCCCTTCGTTATGAGTTCAATATTGTTTACAGAGGTACGAAGCAAAAAATTCTGATCTAATATATTGCGCTCATACATGCTTTTAAGCTTAGCCAATGCATCTTTTGCCTGCGGCAAAACTGATCCGTAAGAGACCTCTCCATTTTCATCTTCAATCCATTGTTTTGGATAGGCACCATTTGCTGCAAACACAATATCCATCAAATATTCGCTGCTGTAGCCGCACTCACCCGATAACTCCGGATCACATACAAAACCAACTGTCTTGCCTTCTCCATTTTCACCAGGATCCTTCTCTATAAATGCCTGAACAATTGCCTCTGCATCCTCTATTGTTTTAGGACTTTCAAGACCTAGCTTATCCATCCAGTCGCGCCTTAGCCATAAAAGGTTTGGACCATCATCAATATTTGTCTCTGGAATTGCCATTATTTTTCCATCAAAGGTAACACCATCTATTATGCCCTCTCCGTAGCTTGCATAAATATCTTTGATCCGGTCTGTTAAACAATTTTCATAACTTTTTGTCAAATCCTCAATCAAATCAAGCGCTACGAGCTGGCGCAAATCCTCAATACTCCCTACAAGCATTAAATCAGGAAGATTATCCGAAGACATAGCCACTGACACACTGACATTATACTGATCATTCTTTTCCTCAAATACATCCTTATTTTGAATGTTAAAGTACTCACGCAGATAACGTGTATAAGCATTGTTCTCGTAAGTCTCACCTTTAGGAAGATTGGAGTTATTTGCTCCAGTCATTTTTCCAAGCGTGTATGTTACAAGCTCTGGATATTTGCCATCAGGTGTTGTACTGGCATACTCCCACTGCTCTTTTTTTGCTAATTCGTTTGCCGGCACTGTCTGACAAACAGACAGCACCGATACAAACATCACTGCCAACACACTTTTTGGAATTTTCTTTTCCATAGACATTCTCCGTTTTTATCCCTTAACAGCTCCTGATACACCTTCCTGGTAGCATTTTTGCATTGACATAAATAAAATGACAATCGGAATGGAAATCAGCACGGCACCTGCTGCGAAGCAGTTAAACCAACTGTTTACATATTCCTTTTCAAGCATGTTCCAAAGACCAATTGATACCGTATAGTACTTTGCATTCGCACGGCAAATTACTTTCGCAAAGATAAAATCAAGCCATGGTGCCATAAATGCCTGCAGGATCGTGTAGACAATAATAGGCTTACTAAGCGGAATAGTTATCTTTGTAAACACCTGAAATCTTGTCGCACCATCCAGATAAGCAGCCTCATCAATAGACTTTGGAATAGTGTCAAAAAAGCCTTTTGCAATATAAAAGCCTAAGCCCGCACCGCCAGAATATACAAGCACTAATGCTACACGAATCATCGCACCCTCTGACAGACCAACTGACTTTAAAATATAGTAAACAGCGATCATTGACATAAAGCCCGGAAACATACCAAGAACAAGTGCAATGTTCATCATCGGTTTTCTCATCTTAAAACGCATACGTGACATACAATATGATACCGACAAAACAAAGAAGGTAGAGATTACGCAAGAGAAAATTGAGATGATAAGTGTATTAATAAACATCTGCGGAAAATTTAAAATCTGCGTATCTGTAAACAGCTTCTTATAGTTGTTCAGTGTAAATGTCTTCGGAATAAGTGTGGAAATATATTGTCCACTCTCTCCTCTAAAGCTGATCATAATAATCCACGCAATCGGAATGACCCAAATAACTGCCAAAACAGCAAGAATCACATGAACTATTGTGTTTGTAATAAATCTTTTGCTTTTTGCCGAAGCAGTATTTTGCTTTTTCATCATTGGAAGCCCTCCTCATTCTTATAGGAACCTGTATTCCGATACGTGATCAGTGATACAACGGCCAGAACCACGAAGGTCAAAATACCGATGACTGCACCAAGATTATAATACTGGTTATCAACTGTCAGCTTATACAGCCAGGTAACGAGAAGATCCGTCCTTCCTGCTGTTGATCCTACAGGTGTAGGATTTCCGCCTGTCAGCAGATAAATTACATTAAAGTTATTTACATTTCCAGTAAAGGTTGTAATAAGATATGGACCTGTTACAAACAGCATATACGGCAGTGTAATTGAGAAAAATGTTCTCACCGGACCTGCACCATCCACTGTTGCCGCCTCATACAAATCTGCCGGAATATTCTGAAGAACACCAGTTACCTGAAGCATGGTAAATGGAATACCAACCCAGATATTGATTACAACTACCATCACTCGTGCCAGCGTTGTATTTGACCAGAACGGAATAGCCTTTTCAATGATGCCTGCATTTAATAATAGCGTATTTACAATACCATTCTGACTAAAGATCGTTCTCATTAACAGCAGTGAAACAAACTGCGGAACTGCTGCTGAAAGGACAAAGCAAAAACGCCAGAATGCCTTACATCTTGTACCCTTACGGTTGATGACAATTGCAAGAATCATACCTAAGATATAGTTACTAAAAGTCGCTGCTACAGCCCAGATAAGAGTCCAACCAAGTACTGACCAGAATGTACTTCCAATGGAATCACCAATATTTAATACCTTCGCAAAATTTGCCAGTCCTACCCAATTAAAGATTGTTGTATGAGCATCTACTTTACTATAATTTGTAAATGCCATACAGATCATAAATACAAGCGGAAGAACTGTAAAAATTAGTATGCCAAGAATTGGCAGCGTAAGAAGTGTACGATGCAGATCTTTATCAAAAAGACTCTTGATATCTTCCTTAAAAGTAGGAATCTTTTTGCCAGCCTCTGCCAGACACTGCATTTTATATGCACTCTTTACGCTTCCACGCCAGAAAATAATAAATGCAGCAACTAAAAAGCATGTAGCCACACCAAACAAAAGCATAAGAAGTGAATTATCACCCTTTGTATACTCATAAATCTGCTTTGCCTCACTCCATACCTTCTGCTGCTCCTGTCCTCCAAGGTGAACAAGATCTACAATATAGCCTGCACCTTTCATCACCATAAATGCAATAAAAGCAATTTCAATGGCAAGCATGCCAAGACCCTTTATTATCTGATGATGTGCAATGTTTCCGAGTCCGAGTACAACCATGGAAAGCTTTGTCAATGCATTTCCCTTTGTAACTGCTTTCGCAACAGAGTACGGATTATCAAATTCTTTGCCCCCTTTTTTCTTTTCGGACATAAAAAACCTCCCGTTCAATCTTAATAGTTACATGAATTTGAAAATAAATGCCCCAGGCCCGCAAGGCGGAACCCGGAGCTCTTTATTTTATTTCACTTTTTATTTAGTCAACGATGCTCTGATTCATTGAATCACTTAACTTATCAGTCATCTCTTCTGCATTATCTAATGTAACCTCACCGTTTACGATAGACTTACCGAAGTTCTCTGCCGGTGTCCAGTAGTTATTCATAGCGCTTACGAACGGCTGCAGGATAGAAGTCTCATCAAATGTCTCATTCTGAGCGATTACAAGCTCATCCTTCTGAATTTCTTCTTCCGCTAACAGATCAGTATTGCAAGGAACGATGCTTCTTGCATCATAGTGCATCTGCTGTGACTCCTCATTTCCAAGGAACAGTGCAAGTGCTACTGCTACCTGCGGATACTCACAGTTAGGATTTACACCGATTGCCTTAGAACCTGCGAATGATTTCATCTGGAGTTCTTCACCGTCTAAGTTGTAGGTTGGAAGCTTTGCTATTCCAAGATTGTCACCCATTGCTTCTGACAGCTTGGTGTAATCCCAAGAACCACTAAACATTGCATTGATGCTTCCATCACACATACCAGAAACGCCAACACCTGACTCATCATTTACAAAGTTCTTATTTCCTACAAGATTTACAAGATACTTGGTAACTGCTGCACCCTTCTCACCAGCAAAATCAATGCCAGCTTCCTCATCTTTGCCATCCTCACCAAACAATGTGCAGCCGTTTCCTACATAGAAAGCGCCAATGTACCAGGAGTTTGTTAATGGGAAGGAAACCTTACCCTTTTCCAACATGGTATCAAGACTCTTAATATCGTCCTCACCATATACGCTCTTATCGTAGAACATATACCAGGTATTAGTAGTGAACGGAACACCATATACACAATCATTTACTGTTACAGAATCTATGATTGCCTCGGAGTTTGTATTCTTAATATAATCAACAGTTTTGCCGCCAAGCTCTGCGATTGCACCTGCATCAATCAGTGTCTGTAGCTGGTCATTTGCAAACATGTAAACGTCTGCAGAACCAGATGGATCCTGAGAAATTGTCTTTCCTGCATCTCCCTCTGAGCAGGTACCATACTCAAATGTAAGATCCCAATTTACATGAAGCTCATTGAATGCTTCGCAGCGCTTCTGCAGCCACTCGCCGTACTCTTCTGCCTGATCCTCTGCTGGTCCCCATACAGTGATAGTTGCTGTAATCGGATCCTCTGCTGAATAATCTACTGTTTCTTCCTCTGCTGCCTCTGAACTTGTCTCTTCATCAGCAAATACACTCATTGCACCGCCAAAAGTTGATAAACACATAGCGCCTGCTAAAAATAAACTGGATGCTTTTCTAAATTTCATAATACAAAATCCTCCCTGTTTTCTGTTTCCATTCGGAAATCCTTATGTCATTATTATAAGAAATTTTGGTGATTTCGTATATATCAAAAATATTAGATTCATGTTGTTTTTTTCTGAAATTACGATATCCTCTTTGGAATCCTGATACTCGCCTTAGTTCCCTGCCCTATTTTGCTTTCAATCTGCAGACTATACTGTTCTCCATAGTAAAGCTTTATGCGCTCATTGACATTTCTAACGCCATATCCCTTTGACTCTTCTGTTAAAATACGAGCCGCCTGCTCATCACTCATGCCTACACCATTATCTGCTACAGTCAAAACTATCAGATCACCATCTTCCTTTCCAGTAATCGTCAGCTTTCCTCTGCCGTCTGTCTTCACATCGATTCCATGAGCAATAGCATTTTCAATAAGAGGCTGAAGCATAAGGTTTAATGACTGATACTGACCAATTGATTCATCTACATCAAACTCCACATCAAATTCGTAGTCATGCATCATCAGCTGAATATCAAGATAAGAACGCATGTTACGAAGCTCATCTGAGAGTGACATGACATTCTTTCCTTTGTTTAACGAGGTTCGGTAAAAGGTAGAAAGTGCCAGCGTAATTTTACTTATATCCTCCGCGTCTGCCTCAATTGCCTTCCAATTAATTAACGAAAGCGTATTATATAAAAAGTGTGGATTAATCTGCGCCTGGAGCGCCCTCATCTCATATTCCTTTTCCTTAATTCGTCCCTCGTAAACCTCTTTGATTAAGGTATTTAGTTGAAGAAGCATTGAACCAAAACCATTGACAAGATCACCTATCTCATCACGGCTGTCACTAGTAATATTAACCTCAAAATTTCCCTGCTCTACCTCTTTCATTCCAGATCTAAGTCTTCTAATCCTCTTTGTAACAAAGCTCGTCAAAATCATCATGGCTATCACTGACATCAGTGTCATAATAAACACCGCAATAAGCGCAATTCGTGTAATTGGCGTTACTGACCATACTATTAAGCTATTTGGCTTATACAAACATGCTGTCCATCCAGTCGCAGATGATGTTTCTGAAAGAATCGTATACTCATTTTCCTGATTTTTCTTCTGATCAAGAAGCTGCGCGGCGTTTAACTCATATTCCCGATATTTTTTATCAAAAAATGCTTTTTCATACACTGCATTGCCCTTCTCATCGAAAATAACAATGCCATAATTATTCTGAAGTGTCTGCTTAAATGTCTCAAACATGCTGTCATACTCAACGCTAATGTACAAAATACCATCTAATCCATAGCGCTTTAGCATACTCATTGGGCTTACCCCAAACACAATTTCTTCATTTTTATCAACAAACCACTGCATTTCTCCAGAATCTGCCACACTCCTATACCAATTAGTATCTATAATCTCTGAAATTGGTGCCAGCGTGTCACCATGCTTGATCATATCCTTATCTACATAAATCGTAACTTTGCCAACATCGTTGTGAAAATATTTCAGTGAAGCAAGCATTGGGTCAAGTATCGTAACAAGCTGATTGTACATCTCATACACTGAATCATACTGGTATCCAATCACCTGTGAAATTGTCTGGTTATAACAAATATAGTTATTTAAATTTGTGTAGATTGCAAGCTTATTTTCCATTGAGGCAAGTGCCTGATACAGATACGATTCCATACTGTCTCTCTCATTTTGCAATAAAATCTGCTTCATCTGAACATAAGTAACTGACAGCACCGCCACAACAGGAAGAAAACCTGACAGCGCATATACAATGGCCAGCTTATAACCAAGCCTTACATTTCTAAACCAACTGACAATTCGGCTGCCAAGCTTACTTTTCTTCAATCATTTCATCCCCGCTTTCTCTAAATTTTTGTGGACTAATTCCATAATACTCACGAAAGCTAGAACAAAAATATGAAACATTTGGATAACCGCATGCAGTGCTTATATCTACAATTTTCATCATCGTCTGCTCCAAAAGATCCTTTGCCTTTTCCATACGAACGCTCTTGATAAAACGATTCAAATTCTGACCCGTTTCTTTTTTAAATACACTGCTTAAGTAGCTTGGAGCCATATAGACAAGCTCACTTAGTCGCTCCACACTCATTTCATCTCCATAATGAGCAGCAATGTAGCGCTTGACAGCCTCCACCTCACGATGGCCTGTCTGTACTCTTCCTGAAAATGTCTTTTCCAATAGATTTATGGAATCGCTTACAATATCTGTAACCTGAACAAAGTCAAATGAACGATAAAGCTGATCAATCTTCGTATTTAACTGCTTCTCTCCCTCTCCTGGTACTGCATCATAAATATCCTTTAGTAAGTTGGCAAATAAAAATTTGATATACATCTGGGAAAATGCAGTCTGGCTTCTGTATCTCTGGCTGAAACGCTCAAAATGATCACGCAGGCTCTGAACATCCTTCATTCGAATATCCTGCTTCATCTGCTTAATTAATGTATCATCATCTATTTTAATGATCTCACAATCACTGCTCTTCATTCCACTGTAAAACAGTCTGACATTCGGATGATAAAATTTATTTTCCATAAGCTCCTCAAGCTCATCCATTGCGCAAATAATCTGCTCTGCACATGAAATTTCTGAAGAAATGGATGCTGTACAACTATTTTCATACTCCTGTTTAATCTGCTCTAACAAATCATTTGCAAACGCGATTAAATCAATAGATCTATCTTTTAATAAGACGATCGACTGCTGCGGAGTCAAATTTAAATAAAGAAAGGCTTCGCTAGCGCAAACTTCTTTCATTTTTTTTGCCAGAATGCGCTCCTGCAAATCAACACCATTTTTTCCGAAAAAATCATCATCTGTCTCAAGCATTAGAATACGGCAAAAGCAATCAACGTCTGATTTTGTCAAAACACCGCCGCTTTTCTCAAGCACTTCTGCTACATTTACTCCATTTACAATCTGATATAGTGCATGCTCACGCATTTGCTGCATACTCTTTTTTTTCATATTTTTCTCGGCACGTTCTGCTTCAAGCTCCTGAATGACCCGTGTAATAGTCTCTTTAAACTCACTCGGATCAACTGGCTTTAAAATGTAATCAGAAACACCTAGACGCACTGCTTTTCTGGCATAGTCAAACTCACTGCAGCCCGAAAAGATTACGCATTTCATATCCTCGTTTCTGTCGTCTTTTTTACATTCCTCTATCAGCTGAATGCCGTCCATAAATGGCATCTTTACATCTGTAAGCAAAATATCTGCCGTATGCTCCTTTAAATACTCAAGCGCATCTCTTCCATTTGCAGCCTCAGCAATCTCACATGGCAGCTGCATGTGGCGCAGCAGCATTTTAATGCCATTTCGTTCAATTCGCTCATCGTCTACCACCAATATCTGATACATATCCCCCTATCCTTTCTGTACGCAAATTATCTGTATTCCATTTTACCCTAATAAACGATGAAAATCAACGAAAAAAAGGTGGCAGCGTGTTTATGCTGCCACCTTTTTTAATATTTATTATAACTTCCAGATTTCTTCGTTATATTGTGCTATAGTACGGTCGGATGAGAAAAATCCTGCCTTTGCGATGTTGATGAGCATCTTCTTTGCCCATTTCTTTCTATCTGCGTAGTCATTAAGCACCTGCTCTTTGCGTGCTATATACTCTTTTAAGTCAAGGAGGGTCATAAACCAGTCTTTATTTATCAGTTCTTTATGAAGCTGTGTTAAGGTTTCTTCGTCTCCTGCTTCAAGCATTTGCTCACTGATAAGGAAATCGACTGCTGTGTGTATGTCTTCGTCTTTTGTGTAGTAATCTTTTGCACAATAATCTGCATTTTTATAATGTTCAATTACCTGCTCGCTGCTCTCTCCGAAGAAGTAAATATTATCTTCTCCGACAAGCTCTCCAATCTCTACGTTTGCGCCATCTCTTGTTCCTAATGTTACTGCACCATTTAACATAAACTTCATGTTTCCTGTTCCTGATGCCTCCTTTGATGCTAAGGAGATCTGCTCGGAGATATCACATGCCGGTATAATTTTTGATGCCTTTGTTACGTTGTAGTTTTCTACCATAACTACGCGCAGATATGGGCTGACTTCTGGATCCTGCTCTGTGATCTGCTGTAAGCAAAGAATTGCATGAATGATATCCTTTGCGATTGTATAGGCTGGCGCTGCTTTTGCGCCAAAGATCAGCGTTACTGGTGTCTTAGGAAGCTTTCCATTCTTGATTTCAAGATATTTATGAATTGCCCAGAGTAAATTCATCTGCTGGCGTTTATACTCGTGAAGACGCTTTACCTGAATATCAAAAATAGAATTTTCATCAATAACAACACCCTGTGTATGCTTTAAATAGTCAGCAAGCTGGCGCTTTTTCTCCTTCTTGATCGCAAGAATGCTGTCTAATACGCTGTCATCATTTTCGAATGAAAGCAGCTTTTCAAGCTCACAGGCATCCTTTTTAAAACCACTTCCAATCTTATTTTCAATTTCCTCTGAAAGCTCCTCATTACATGAAAGCAGCCAGCGGCGGAAGGTGATTCCGTTTGTCTTGTTGTTGAATTTCTCCGGATAAATTTTGTAAAAAGCATTAAGCTCTGAATTTTTCAAAATTTCAGTATGCAGGTAAGCAACACCGTTTACACTGTGACCATAGTGGATATCCATATGTGCCATGTGAACTCTGTCATTCTCATCAATAATCGCTACCTTCGGATCTGAATATTTTGCCTTTACACGCTTATCAAGCTCCTTGATGATCAATACTAACTGTGGAACAACCTTCTCTAAATATGCAAGCGGCCACTTCTCAAGTGCCTCTGACAGAATTGTGTGGTTTGTATATGCGCATACCTTTGTGACAAGTTCAACTGCCTCATCCATAGTGATGCCGCGCTCAAGAAGCAGACGGATCAGCTCAGGAATAACCATTGACGGATGAGTATCATTGATCTGAATAGCAGCATACTCATCTAAATCGGTCAGCTTACAGCCGCGTGCCGTACACTCATCTAAAATCAAGTGTGCTGCATTGCTTACCATAAAATACTGCTGGTAGATACGAAGTAAGTTTCCTGCCTCATCACTGTCATCTGGATATAAGAACAGTGTCAGATTCTTTGCGATATCTGTCTTGTCAAAGCTTATGGTACCGTCCTTAATAAGACTCTCATCTAAAGTATCAACATCAAACAGATGAAGCTTATTCGTGCGTCCCTCATAGCCTGTCACCTCAATGTCATACATGCGTGAGGTCACTGTCAGATCACCAAATGAAACTGGATAGCTTACATTAGTTTTGATCAGCCAGCTGTCTTTTTCAATCCATGGATTTGGTGTTTCCTTCTGGAAATTGTGATCAAACACCTGCTTAAACAGACCCATATGATAATTCAAGCCTACACCATCACCGTGCAGATTTAATGTTGCCATGGAATCCAAAAAGCATGCTGCCAGACGGCCAAGTCCACCGTTTCCAAGAGATGGTTCTGGCTCGATCTCTTCGATCTCACCAATATCCTTTCCTGCTGCTTCAAGTTCTTCCTTTACAATCTTGTAAAGACCAAGATTGATAAGGTTGTTTGATAACAGCTTTCCAATCAAAAACTCTGCGGAAATGTAATATACCTTCTTCTTTCCAGCTTCGCTTTCCTTCTTTGCTGCCAGATCCTTTGTCATATCAAGCAGTGCGTAATAAATCTCCTTATTGGTGCAGCCAGATAACGGCTTATTATATTTCTTTTCACAAATTTCATTTACCATCATTATTAAAACTCCTTTCATGAGTTGATGTATGCAGTTTACTGCTTTTTTTGTCATTTTTCTTGCATTATGCCGCCTTTTTATGGTACTATCCTATCATGATGATACCAGGGTCAAAAGCTCCAACCACCGATCGTGCTTGCACGATGAGGGGGTTGAGCTTGGGATCCGCAAAAACATAAGGAGAGAGCCACGATGCAGATACCTGAATACGAAAATTATCATGAGACAAAATCACACAGCACACCTGATTTTCCTTACAATGCGTATATTTGTTCTATTCCACTTGATTTTGAGAAGGTGCCTCTTCACTGGCACGATGAGGTGGAAATCATCTATATTAAAAAGGGGCGTGGGCGCGTCACATTAGATTTTACCTCTCTTTATGTAGAGGCAGGTGATATTATTATTGTCAGTCCAGGTCAGCTTCATGCAATCGGCCCAGCTGAATATTCTATGGAATATGAAAATATTATTTTTTCACTTGATCTTCTTTGTACTGGAAGCATGGATGCTCTAAGCAGTGAATTTTTTGAGCCTTTTTTGGCTGGTACCATTGGCTTTGAGCATCTTGTCTGCTGTGATGATGAACATTACCCTGCTCTCTCTTCATGCCTAAACCACATTGACAGTATCAGCAGCAGTTTTCCAAAAGGCTACCGCCTTGCAATTAAGGGTGCTCTTTTTACCTTCTTCTACACCATATTCACAAATTCCACCGATATTCCTGCTCCCAAAAATGACCCTCACATTGAACGACTCAAAAGTGTCCTAAAATATATCGAAACACACTACATGAGTTCAATCTCAATTGATGAAATTTCCGCTGTTTCTGGTTTTTCTGCTTCTCATTTTATGCGTTTTTTTAAATCTGCAATGGGTACCTCTTTTACTTCATATCTTTCCTCGTACCGTCTTTCAATGGCAGCGCGTCTTCTCTTGCTGACAAATGACTCTATTTTAGATATTGCCCTCTCCTGCGGCTATGAGAATCTTTCTTATTTTAACCGTTCATTTAAAAAACGATACAAAAAGACCCCCAGCGAATACCGCCGAGGGTCTGATGAAACATAACGATTTATTCGTTTTATCTTTTATTTATTTTTGCATTTTTGCTCTTTGTGTTTAAAACTATGCACTCACTCGCTAATCTTATTTCCGGTGTATAACTGATAATATTTGCCCTTTTGTGCAATAAGATCATCATGAGTTCCACGCTCAATGATACGTCCCTGCTCTAAGACCATGATACAGTCGCTGTTCTTAACGGTAGACAGACGGTGCGCGATAACAAATGTTGTTCTTCCGTGCATCAGCTTGTCCATACCATCCTGAACAATTTTCTCAGTTCTTGTATCAATTGAGCTTGTTGCCTCGTCAAGAATTAGTACAGGCGGATCGGCAACAGCTGCACGGGCAATGGCAAGAAGCTGTCTTTCACCCTGACTTAAGTTAGCACCATCTCCTGTGAGCATTGTGTCGTAGCCCTGCGGCAGTCTGCGGATAAAGCCATCTGCATTAGCAAGCTTGGCTGCTGCATGTACCTCTTCTTCTGTCGCATCAAGTTTTCCGTAACGAATATTTTCCATAACAGTTCCAGTAAACAGATGTGTATCCTGAAGAACAATTCCGAGTGAATGACGAAGATCATCCTTTTTGATCTTTCCGATATTTATACCGTCATAGCGGATCTTTCCGCTTTGAATGTCATAGAAACGATTGATCAAATTGGTGATTGTTGTCTTTCCTGCACCTGTTGAACCTACAAATGCAATCTTTTGTCCCGGCTGCGCATATAAGCTTACATCATGAAGTACCATCTTATCATCGTTGTAACCAAAATCCACATGCTCAAATACAACATCGCCTTTAAGCTGTCTATAATCTGTCGTACCTTCTGCCTTGTGATAATGCTTCCAAGCCCATGTTCCTGTTCTCTTATTTGATTCAGTTATTGTGCCATCTGCATTTACAACAGCATCTGTAAGAGTAACATAGCCATCATCCACCTCTGGCTTTTCATCAAGCAAACGGAAAATTCGATCACCGCCGGCAAGTGCCATAACGATACTATTTAACTGGTTACTGATCTGGTTAATTGGCTGCTGGAAGCTCTTATTTAAAGTTAAAAAGCTTGCCAAACTTCCCAATGTAAAGCCGCCAATTCCATTGATTGCAACAAGACCACCGACAATTGCAACAACAACGTAGCTTAAATTTCCAAGCTGTGCATTGATTGGTCCTAAGATATTAGCATAACGGTTTGCATTATATGCACTTCCAAACAGATCATTATTTAACTGGTCAAAGCGCTCAATACTCTCCTCTTCGTGACAGAATACCTTGACAACCTTCTGACCATCCATCATCTCCTCGATAAAGCCGTTTAATGCACCGATATTTTTTTGCTGTGATACGAAAAACTTTCCGCTCTTAGAAGCAGCTGTTTTACTTGCCCATATAACAAGCATAACCATAACAATTGAAACAAGTGTAAGCGGCACACTTAAGATGATCATGTAGATCAGCACATTTACAATACTAATTAAGCTGTTGATGAACTGCGGAATACTCTGGCTGACCATCTGGCGAAGCGTATCAACATCGTTTGTATACATTGACATAATATCGCCATGCTTATGTGTATCAAAATATTTAATTGGAAGGGATTCCATATGTTTAAACATGTCGTTACGGATATTTCTCATCGTTCCCTGAGTAACATACACCATGATCTTAGTATTGCCAAAAGTAGCAGCAATACCAATTACATACAAAATTCCCATCTTGATAATTGCCTGCAGAAGCTCTGAATAGTCTGGGTTAGCCTGACCTAAAAGAGGTGTAATATAACCGTCAATCAAAGTCTTCATAAACATAGTTCCCTGTACATTTGCATATACACTTACAACAATACAGATAAGTACAAACAGACAATGAACTGGATAACGCTTCAGCACATAGGACATGATGCGTTTAAATACCTTTACTGGATTTTCGACCTTCTGCTTTGGTCCGAAATCACGTCTTGGTCCTGGCATTACTGATCACCGCCTTTCTCATCAAAATCACCGCTTCCGCCTGTCTGAGATTCATATACCTCGCGGTAAATCTCATTTTGGGCAAGAAGCTCTTCATGTGTTCCAATTCCATTAATCTTACCATCATCCATCACGATGATACGATCTGCATTCTGCACACTTGAGATACGCTGTGCGATGATGATCTTTGTTGTATCTGGAATTTCCGTTGCAAATGCCTGACGTATCTTTGCATCAGTTGCTGTATCAACTGCACTTGTAGAGTCATCAAGAATTAAAATCTTTGGCTTTTTAAGAAGTGCTCTTGCAATACAAAGACGCTGCTTTTGTCCACCTGATACGTTATTTCCACCCTGCTCAATGTAAGTATTGTAGCGCTCTGGGAAACGCTCAATAAATTCATCTGCACAGGCAAGCTTACAGGCACGGATACACTCCTCATCAGAAGCTGTCTTATCACCCCAGCGAAGATTTTCAAAAATGGTTCCAGAAAACAGAACATTTTTCTGAAGAACAACACTGACCTGATTACGAAGTGCTTCCATATCATATTTTCGCACATCTAATCCGCCAACCTTTACAGCACCCTCCTGAACATCATACAGACGGCTAATCAAATTAACAAGACTTGACTTTGCACTTCCTGTTCCGCCGATCAGACCAATTGTCTCACCTGAACGAATAGATAAATTTATATCAGACAAAATCGGCTTTTCGCTTCCTGCATTATATCGGAATGTAACATGATCAAACTCAATGCTGCCATCCTTTACATCTGTAACTGGCTGATCTGGGTTCTTTAAATCTGGTTTCTCATTTAATACTTCACAGATACGCTCTGCACTTGCAATACTCATTGTAAGCATAACGAAAACCATAGATAGCATCATCAAGCTCATCAAAATACTCATGCAATAATTTAATAAGCTCATCAGCTTTCCAGTTGTCAATGCAACACTTCCTGTTCCGATAATCATCTTCGCACCAATCCAGCTGATTGCAAGGATACAGCCATATACAGCAAACATCATGACTGGAGAGTTCAATGCAACAACACCCTCTGCCTTTACAAAGATCTTATAAATGTTTTCGCTTGCCTTTACAAACTTGTTCTTTTCATAATCTTCACGCACGTAAGCCTTTACAACACGAATAGCAGAAACATTCTCCTGAACACTCGCATTTAACTCATCGTACTTTGGAAATGCCGCGGTAAAATATTTTCTTGCTCTGTTGACAATAAAAAACAAAGCAACACCAAGAACAACGATAACGCCTAAGAAAATTGTAGAAATTCTTGCATTTGTAATAAATGCCATTGCCAGTGCACAAATCAGACTAGCTGGTGCTCTCATACACATACGAAGCACCATCTGATATGCATTCTGAATATTAGTTACATCAGTGGTCAGTCTTGTTACGAGACTGGCAGTTGAAAATTTATCAATGTTAGAAAATGAAAAGGTCTGAATATTATCGTACATTCCCTTTCTAAGATTACGGGCAAATCCTGCTGATGCCTTTGCACCATACACACCGCCCATGATTCCAGCTAATAAACCGATTGCTGCAATCACAAGCATGCCTGCACCGACAACATAAATATGCTTCATATCACCCTTATTGACACCGTCATCAATAATGGAAGCCATCAGATAGGGAATCATCATCTCCATCAAAACTTCCAGAATCATGTAGCACGGTGTCGCAATTGATGCACGCTTAAACTCTTTTACATATGCGCCTAGTGTTTTTATCATGGCTACTCTCCTCCTGTTATTTTCTCTACATTTTTGCAGATCTTTTCCAATACCTCAAAGCAGATTCTTCTCTCTTCATCTGTAATACCAGCCTCCATCGTATCATGTGCCGAATCGATTACTGCAATCGTATCAAGATGAACCTTTTTCCCTAACTCTGTCAGCTCTAACCGTTTAAGCCTTGCATCGTGCTCATCGGTAGTTCTTGTCAGATACCCCTTTTTCTCCATGAGCTGTAGGATGTTTGTCACCGTTGAACGGGCAATTCCAAAATTTGATTCAATATCCTTTTGGTAGACTGGACGCTGTGCGTGATACAAGAAACCCAGAATCCACCCATGCATGTTGGTAATTTCATCAAAACCTGCTGCCGCGAGGCTTGTGTGAATGCCTCTTTCTACGATATGATTAACCCTCTTTAGGCTAAAGCATATTGATTTTTCTTTTTCCATACAGCCTTTCCTTTCACCGAAATCAAAAATAGTTCGTTTTCGAATTGTTCGATACAGAATTATTATAATACCTGATTTTATTTTGTCAATGACTTTTTTTGCAAAATGAATCGTTGAAGTTATGTTGAACTTTTTTCGCAGATATGGTATTCTTATAGGTAATTGACTTAGATATATTTTACACAGGAGGTTTGCTTATGCAAATACATGAATCTGCCGAAAACTATCTCGAAACAATACTGATGCTCAGCAAAAAGCTGCCAGTTGTGCGCTCTGTCGATATCGCAAATGAATTGGATTTTAAAAAATCAAGTGTCAGCATCGCAATGAAAAATTTACGCGAAGGCGGAAAAATTACCGTAACTCAGGCTGGTTATATTTATCTTACTGACAGTGGCCGCGAGATCGCTGAAATGATTTATGAGCGACATGAGTGGCTGAGAAATTGGCTTATTAGCCTTGGCGTTGACAGCAACATTGCTGCTGAAGATGCATGCAAAATGGAGCATGTAATCAGTAAGGAGAGTTTTGAAGCACTGAAGAACCATTTTGGTCAGTTTTGATTATGAAAACACGAATAATTCATACTGACAGGATAAAACAATTTCTTCACGCTTTTCTATTTTGCTTTTTTATTTTCATCACTGCTTGTATGATGAGCGGCTGCGCAAAGTGCTCGCCAATCACATTCTCTTCTGTATTAGATATTCAGGCTGACGAATCAGGTACACGCACGATGTCTGTTACAGCCAATAAAAGGACACTGCAGAAGCTTTTCCACAACAGCAATTTTTCTTTTCAAAGCTTTATCACAGCTAACTGCCCTAAGGTACTTGAATGGAATTATGTGGACACTGCTTCTGCCTATGAGTTGACTTTTGTTCTTTCGTTTGATTCGCTAGATGAATATCAGGAAAAAATTGATGCACTTACAGGCATTGAACAATTTTCTTCTATTTCACGACCGCAAGTCGGTGTAAAAACTGGCTTTACCTTATCTGAGCCAGATGATGTGATGGCTGTTTTTGCCTGGTTTACTGATGCTCTTAAGGAGCGCACAGGACTTAGTGACTCGAAGCTTTTAGCCTACCTGTCTCAGCAGGAAAATGAACTTATCTATAACGGTCGAAGCTATAAAAGTCAGAATAATGCACTCGTCTGCAACGCAGAAACAATTCTTGATGCCAAGCGAATTGATATTTTAACATCACTTTCTCTTGACAAATGGAACCGTACTATTTATATCATCTTTCCTGATGAACTGCGCGACAATGCTTCTAATGTAAAAAGCTATCTGGACGCTATTGTCCCAGATGGAATTGAAGCTGTCTGGAATAATGATACCACATGGCAACTGACCTTCAGCGCTGAAAGCTTTAAAGAATTGTGTGTAAAGACAAGCCAGCTATTTCAGTCATCAAGCAAATCACTTGCGTCTGAATCGATCATTGCTGAAAATTCTATGAAAATCGTGCACTCTTATGAAGAGCCTTTTCAGTTTTCCTTCTTTGTTCCCGATTCAGGAACAGCAAGGGCACGCTATTTCTACAGCACAGACACAAATGCAACGCTTGCTGTATACGACAATGATCATACGCTTCAAAAGCTTCCGCTTGCACGCGATGGTTATGATGGCTATGTCTGTCTGTTTGATGATCTTGTGGAAGGTGGATGCACCTACAACTATGATGCCATCTTCCAATATCAGCCGCAGCAAATCACAGTTTCCACGCAGATAAAATCTATCCAGCTTCTGACGCGCACAATTACTCTGTCACTCGGCGAGGTACCTAAGCTTCATCAAAAGCTTATCACAGATACTGCCGAGCGCGATACTAACACTTTCGGAACTATAACTGCCAAAACTGATGATGAAAATCACCTGACCTTATTTTTTACACAGACTGGTACACCATCCTATCTCGCAAAGGGATTTGAAGCTTTCTTTGACGGAAAGGAAACAATTGACTACTGCTCTCAGACTATGGCGCTGTTTCAGCCAAAGCATACATATCGCTTCACAGAAAACATGGACTTTTCCAATTTTCTTGTACAGCCAGATGCAACATTAATTACTGTGATGGTGCAGCTTCCAAACGGTACTTCCATAATATCTGATTCTCTTGAAAGCAGTCTTACAACTGAAAACAATATCTTAGATAATGTTTACTCTGCCAAGACAACAGATAGTGTTCTGTCACTTACCATGACGCTGTCTCAGCCAAATGCTGTATATTATCTTTGTCTGCTTTCACTTATTATCATTGTAAGTGCGATTCTTTTTTCCATATACAAATGGCTCAGCCACCGCTAAACGCGGTGCTGAGCCTTTCATTTTATCTGTATTAATCAGATTTATTTTGCTGCTGTAAGTGCATCCATTCCAAGCTTTGCACAGCCAAGGATTCCCTGATTGTCATTCAGGCTTGGAAGCACAATGTAGTTTTCGATATCGGAAAGCTCCTCTGTGTCAATGTACTTGTTGACCATACGAAGCGTTTCCTTACGAATCAGATCCATCACATGAGTCTGATGCATAACACCGCCGCCAAGTACAATACGCTCTGGTGACAGAAGCATGATCATGTCTACAAGACCCTGTGCCACATAGTAAGCCTCTAACTCCCAAACTTCCTTCTTGTCAGACAGCTCATATGCCTTCTTGCCCCAGCGCTCTTCAATTGCCGGACCGCTCGCCATACCCTCTAAGCATCTTCCATGATATGGGCATTTGCCCTTATATGTATCATTTGGATGAGGTGCTACTAAAATATGACCGCCTTCCGGATGTTGCATACCGTGAAGCATCTTTCCATCTACAATAACTCCTGCTCCAATTCCTGTTCCAACTGTGATATAGATGCTGTTCTTTAAGCCCTTTGTGATGCCCCATGTTGCCTCACCAAGCGCTGCTGCATTTACATCTGTATCAAATCCAACAGGAATCTGCAGTGCCTTCTTAAACTCATCAAGTACCGGATACCACTTCCATGCAAGCTTTGGTGTATTGCCGACACAGCCATACTTTGGAGACTGCTCGTTTAAGATAACCGGACCAAAGAATCCGATTCCAAGTGCTTCAACTTGCTGCTCCTTGAAATATGCAATCATCTTCGGCATTGTAATTTCTGGTGTCTCTGTTGGAATGGATACACGATCCAAAACTTCTCCATTTTCATTGCAGACAGCAAGAACCATCTTTGTGCCGCCGCCCTCTAATGCGCCAATTCTCATTTCTATTCTCCTCTATTTCCCCTGTCTTCTATTTTATTTTTGGGTGATCTTTCCTGTTTTATTTTGATTTTAGCTGATTACTTTTCTGTGATGTAAGAATAAATCATCATCAAATTCTTGCCTTCTGCCTTCATCTTTCCATAGCCTGCCGGAACGATCAAATGAGTACCCTTCTTAACTGTAGTGCCATCGAAACTTCCCTCTCCATCCAGAACACTGATATCTACAAATGGCTGATCCCAATCAAACTCTGCTGTTCCATTTACAGTTGCCTTACATACTGTGTAGCATGGGCAGCTTACAAGCTTCTCGGCCTCTGCACCTTCAACGTCAAGCTTTTCATGCTCTGCCACTGCCGGTTCAAATGGTGCCTTAATAACGTCAATACTCTGCTGTACATGAAGTGCTCTCGGCTTTCCATCCTGCAGACGATCATAGTCATATACACGATATGTAATATCACTGTTTTGCTGAGTCTCAAGAATCAAAGTTCCACCCTTAATTGCATGAACACAGCCTGGATTGATCTGGAAGAAATCACCCTTCTTTACAGGAATCTCGCGGATAAATTCTTTCCAGCGCTTGCCGCGGATCATCTCTTCTACTTCCTCGTGATTCTTTGCATTGTGACCGATCACGATAGTGCCGCCTTCCTTTGCATCAAGAATGTACCAACACTCCATCTTGCCAAGAGAGCCATTCTCGTGCTCTGCTGCGTATGCATCATCTGGATGAACCTGAATGCTAAGATCTGCCTTTGCATCAATAATCTTAATCAAAAGCGGAAAGCGGTCTCCCTGTACATTGCCAAATAATTCTCTGTGATTTTCCCACAGCCAGCTTAATGTCTTTCCCTTATACTCGGTATTCTTAAGTGTACAGTCTCCGTGCGGATGAGCACTGATTGCCCAGCACTCTCCTGTATTATCTCCCGGAATGTCATAACCAAAATCATCTCTTAAACGGCTTCCGCCCCAAATCATCTGCTTAAACACCGGCTCAAGTAATAAAAGTTCCATAATACTTCCTCCTTATGATGCGATACAAACAGCACTTGCAGATGCTGTTTCTTCTGTGTAAAGTATATCGAATTGTGGCAGAAGTTACAAGTGATATTTTCGGTAGGTTTGGGAAAAGTCCTTCTCCCCTTGACCACACGTGCAAAACAGAGTATAGTTAGGAGCAGCATATTATGAAGGGAATTAAAGACATGGCTAAGCTTGTATTTAACTATGGAGCAATGGGCTCCTCTAAAACCGCTAATGCACTTATGGTTGCATATAATTACGAAGAACGAGGGCAGCATGCTCTGATTTTAAAACCGGCTACTGACACTAGAGATGGCATTCACACCGTTTCTTCAAGAATTGGTCTTTCAAACACATGCCGCCTGATTGACGAATTTCTGGATGAGTTTACGAAAAATCCAGACTGTGTATTAAATTACAATGCGATTATCGTTGATGAAGCACAGTTTGCTTCTCCTGAGCAAATTGATTTATTTTCTGATATCGTAGATACCTGGCAGATTCCTGTCTTATGCTACGGACTAAGAGCTGATTTTCAGAATAAATTTTTCCCCGGCAGCCGCCGCTTGATGGAAATTGCTGATGAAATCAAGGAAATCAAAACGATCTGCTGGTGCGGCAAAAAAGCAACCTGCAATGCCCGCTACGATGATCACGGTATTATAAAAGAAGGCGCCCAGGTGGTACTAGGCGCCAATGATAAGTATATTGCTCTGTGCAGAAAGCACTTTAAGGAAGGAAATTTAGGAAAATGATCTACCATCAGGCAAAGGATCCAGATTCGTATCAAACCATTTTTTACAAACAGATTGGTCTAAAGCGCCGGTCTGCTTCTTTGCCTGAAAATGATTGGGCAAACGATCAGATTGGCTCTATCTATACCTATGGTCGCATGGACTCCATTCAGTTTGGAATCGGTGATTACACCATCCCAGAGGATTTTCTTGTTGAATTTCAATATAATACTGAATATCTTCATGCTGGTATTATTTACGAGGGCATCACCTACTCTCTCGTTGAAAATCGTATGGAACAGTCTGCTATTCCATCGCCATTTCTTGCGATTGAGCAGGCAAGAGGTGGTATCAACTGTTGGAAAAAGGGACAGCATTTTAAAGGAGTGGAAATTTCAATTGAGACCAACTATTTGAAACATAAAATTTTGCCATATTTAGGTGCTTCTGAGGATTCTCTTGACTTTTTGATCAAAAATGTCCGCCACATTCATCTCCCAAAGGAACTGACTGACCTGATTTTACAGGTGCAAAGCTTGCTCGAATCACGTTCCATGACACCAGCGCTTTTGCTTGCTCTTAGCACTTCCTTTACTGCCCTTTTAATACGCCCAGACTTCAAACAATTTTTCTTCACTGGCACTGATGTAATGTCGGAACGCATCTTCGTTGGAAAACGTCAAATTCTCATTCGGCCTGATGATTATAAAAAAATAGTTGCAGCGCATGATCTTATGCGCGAAAAGGCCGATTCTTTTGTTACGATCTATGCGCTAAGCCAGACACTTGGTATTGGAGAACAAAAATTAAAGGCTGGCTTTCAGCAGCTTTACCAGCAGACGATCTGGGATTACGCCAATCAGATTCGCATGACAAAAGCAGCTTCTTTATTGAAAAACACCGACAAAACTGTTGATGAAATCGCAAAGCTGACAGGCTACCAGAGTCCTGCCGCTTTTAGAACAATGTTTAAAAAATGGAGCCAAACTACCCCAAGGAAGTTTCGCTCCTATTTCTCAGGCACAGAATGATTTTTCGTTTTGTGCCTCTTTATGATAGCGTCCCTCAGGCACAATCAATGGTGTACCTGATATAGGATCCTCTATAATCTGACAATCCAAACCATAAATTTCTTTCATCAGTTCTCTTGAAATAACCTTTGATGGTGCCCCCTGCGCGATAAGTTTTCCCTTGCTCATGGCAAAAATATGATCAGCATAGCGTGCAGACAAATTAATATCATGAAGAACCATCAAAATTGTCGTGCCTCGTTTCTTATTCAATTCCATCAAAAGATCTAATATTTCAACCTGATAAGCAATATCAAGATATGTGGTTGGTTCATCAAGCAGCAAAATATCAGTCTGCTGTGCAAGCGCAAGTGCAATCCACACACGCTGACGCTGTCCGCCGGAAAGTTCATCCACACAAGCGTCTGCAAGCTCGGTAATGCCCATCATCTCAAGTGCCTCTTCTACTGCTGCAAAATCTTCTTTTTGCAGACCACCCAAAAGCTTTCGATACGGAAAGCGTCCTCTTGCGACAAGATCCGTCACCTTAATGCCTTCTGGGACAACTGGTGACTGCGGAAGAAGTCCAAGCGTTTGTGCCATCTGCTTTGATGGAATGTAAAAAATGCTTTTTCCATCTAAGAGAATGCTTCCCTGCTCTGGCTTTAAAAGTTTCGCAAAAGTCTTTAATAAAGTAGATTTTCCACATCCGTTTGCTCCCAGAATGACACTGATCTTATTTTGCGGAATTGTTATGCTAACATCAGAAACTATTGTTTTTCCATCATAGCCTGCAAAGAGAGCATCTGCTGCAAGTTCTATATTTTTCATAATCCTTTACCTCTTTTTGTTTTCAAGCTGACTGCCTTACGAAGTGTCCCCTCACACAGTCTCACTCTTTTTGTTCATGCGAAGCAGCAAAAAAATCAGATATGGTGCGCCAAGAATACCTGTAACAACACCAACCGGATAGCGCGATGGCAGTGCAAACTGACCAATCAAATCCGATGCAAGCACGAGAACACTTCCAACAAGTGCAGATGCAAGCATATTAGTACGTCCGCCTCCGCAAAGACGTGCCGCAATCGGTCCTGCCAGAAATGCTACTGATGCAATAGGACCAGTAACAGATGTGGCAAATGCAACAAGAAGAAGAGAAAGCAAAATGAGTGCCAAACGAACCATCTTTGACTTAACGCCAAGTGTGACTGCATGGCTTTCGCCCATTTGAAGCATTGCTAACTGCTTATCTAACAAAAAGATCATACATGATGCAGCGATCACAACAACAGCAAGTAAAGATACATTTTCCAGCTTAACACCATTTAAGCTGCCAGACAGCCAGCGAAGCGCACTTGCCACATCATACTCAGATGCCTTAAGAAGCAGCCATGAAACAATTGCATTCAAAAATGCCTGCATACCAATTCCTGTCAAAATCAAACGTGCATTTGAAAAACCGCCGCCTTGTGCCAAAAGATAAATCAAACAGGAAACAAGAAGACCAGATGCTACTGCAAGCAGTGAAACAACACTGCCAGGAAGCTTTAAAACAAGAATGCCAAACACGGCTGCAACACTCGCACCAGATGTAACTCCTATGATATCCGGACTGGCAAGCGGATTGCCAAGCAGCTGCTGGAATGTATTTCCTGCCATACCAAACGCAAAGCCTGCCAAAATTGCTGTCAACATTCTCGGAAGACGAAGCGTCTTTACCGTAAAGACAGCACTGCCTTCTACTTCATTTAGCGCATCCCACACTTGTCTTGGAGTATATATGGTATTTCCGTAAAGCATCATAAATGCAGCAAGCATAAGCACGAGTACAGCAAGCACAAGTGTAATCACTGTGCTTTTTCTCTGACGTCTGCGATATCCTGCCTCCACAGCCGACATTGAAGAGAAATCAAAATTCTTTTTCACAGTGACTTTACCTTTGCCTTTCTTATAATAATGATAAATACAGGTGCTCCAATAAGTGCCGTGACTATTCCAGACTCAAGCTCGCCTGGTCTTCCTAAGATTCGTCCCATCGTGTCAGCAAACAAAAGAAGTATTGCACCGCCAATCGCTGACATTGGAAGAATCTTTTTCATGTCTGGTCCAAGCACCATGCGAAACAAATGCGGCACCATCAGACCGACAAAGCTGATTGGCCCAGCCAGTGCCGTTGTCGATGCACAAAGAAGCACGCCTGCAAGTGATGCAAGTGCCCTTGTAAGCGGCACATTAAGTCCAAGACCTGTCGCTGCTTCATCACCAAGCGCTAACGTATTTAAAGGTGCTGCCATGCAGATACTAACCACAAAGCCTACAATAAAATATGGGCAAAGAAGACGAATATCTGCCCAGTTTGCACCACCTACGCTTCCTGTCTGCCAAAAACGAAATTGATCCATTACCTGCGTACTAGGCAGCATAACAGTATTTACAAGCGACTGCAGCGCCGTTCCTGCTGCCGCTCCTGCAAGTGCCAGCTTAATCGGTGTAGCGCCATTTCCGCCGATGGACGCCAATCCATAAACTAAAACTGCCGTTAAAGCTGCGCCGGCAAAAGCCAGCCAAATATACTGACTGCCCTTACTAATATGAAAAAAAGCGATTCCGCATACAACAAAAAGGGAAGCCCCCGTATTGACTCCTAAAATACTTGGATCCGCAATCGGATTTCTTGTCACTGCCTGCATCAGTGCGCCTGATACGCTAAGCGATGCTCCTGCTAAAATGCCAAACACAGTTCTTGGGATTCTCGCCTGCACAACATTGTTTTCAAATGTCTCCTCGCCCAAATGAAAAAGACTTCGAATAACAGTGGGAAAGCCCACGGATTTTGATCCGCAGGCTATCGATGCCAGTACACAAAACAGCAAAAGCATGATAGAAGCAGCTGCTGTTAATAGGAACCGTCTGTCTCTCATTTGATATTCTCCGCTACATCAGAAAGTAACTGAAGATACTCGTCAATCTCATACGGGATCGAAAGAATGGACGGAGTGGAAGCGCCTGCAAGTGCAGAGGTACTGTCAACCAATGCAACTGCACCGTTTTTGATTGCCGGAATCTGACTCATTAACTTATCCTCCTGTAAAGACTTCAACAGATCCTCATCTCCGTAAACAACCATAAGCTGAATATCATCAAGCTGATCCGCATTCTCACGACTCACTGTGATATTAAAATCATCCGTCTCGCCAGCAAGCTTCTGTACACTCTCTGGAAGTGTAAGACCAAGATCTAACAGATATGCTGCTCTCGGATCGGTCGGAAGATATACATAAAATGTGCTGAAATCATCTGCACTGATCCAACAAAATGCAGTTGGAATTCCTTCAAGCTGTGGATACTCTTCCAGCTTTTCTGCAATTAAATCCTCCACTTCCTTTACCTTCTTCTCGCCTTCCGGCTTCATGCCCATACCCTCGGCATTCTCGATAGTCTGCTCTCTCCAGCTTGTCTGCCAAGCCTTCTCCTTGTATGGAATAACAGGTGCGATCTGGCTTAAGGTATCATAGTCTTCCTGAGTCATACCAGAATATGCTGCCAAAATGACATCTGGATTGCAATCGCTGATCTGCTCGAAATCAAGTCCGTCTACATCATCAAAAACAACTGGCTTTTCTACGCCAAGATCTGCAAATGCTTCATCTGTCCATGGATGCAAATTGTTATCTGTTACCATTCCGTAGTTTGCTGCTGAAACACCAACTGGTGCAACGCCAAGTGCAAGTGGAGTATCCTGATTTTCCCAACCGATTGTTGCAATACGCTCTGGTTTGCTCTCAATTACAGTCTCACCAAATGCATGCTCAATGGTAATTGGGTAGGTGACCTCCTCACTAGTCTCCTCCTCGGATTCTGCCTCCTCGCTGCTTGCAGCCTCAGTCGTTTTCTCTGCGCTCTTTGCGTAAGAAACGCCTGCTTGCGCAAACAAACTCATACCGGAAACTGCTGTACAAAGTGTGCCAAGAAAAAGTGCTTTTTTGATTCTCATAATTTCCTCCATATGTCAAACTTTAATTAGTGTTTTCTAACTTTCGGTAGGAGTATATCACGAGATTAACATTACGTCAATTCAGGCACCGTAAATAAAAGTTTTTCACCTGATTCAGTCGTTTTTATTCGTAGTACTGTGCCTGCGCATTCCACATCTGGCGATACAGCCCTTCTTTACCGATCAGCATCTCGTGGTTTCCCTGCTGCACAATCCTGCCATCGCAAAATACAATTATATCCTTTGAGAATCGGCATGCAGACAAACGGTGCGATATAAACAGAGCTGTTTTATCCTGCACAATCCGATGAAAATCGCTGTAAATCTCGCTCTCGGCAATCGGGTCTAGTGCCGCTGTCGGCTCATCGAGAATAACAAATGGCGCATCCTTATAAATAGCGCGTGCCATCGCTGTTTTCTGTGCCTCGCCACCTGAGATTTCCATGCCAGTTTCAGAAAAATCTCTATTCAGCATAGTATTTAAACCGTCTGGCATCTTATTATATAGGCGCATCAGATCCACACGGCGAATGGCATCCATCGCACGCTCCTCATCTACCTTTTCTCCTGCCGCAATGTTCTCCCCAAATCTGAATGAAAAAATTTTAAAATCCTGAAAGACAACTGCAAACAGCTTGCGATACTGTGCCTCTTCGTACTCCCTGATATCCACTCCATTTAAGAGAATATGTCCTTTAGTTGGGTCATAAAGCCTGCATAAAAGCTTAATAAATGTAGTTTTTCCTGAGCCATTCAGCCCTACAAATGCCGTACTTTCTCTGGCACTTATCTTTACATTGACGTCGCGCAGCACATATTGTTCTGTCCCTGGATATCGAAAAGATACATCTACAAACTCAACTTCCGGATTTTCCATATCAGTCAAACTAACAGGGCGAGACGCCTTTTTCATCTTATTTTGCAGACCCATGTACTCAAGATACTCATCCATCTGCATTCTGTCATGATGCAGTCTGCTCCAGCCTGCAAACAAATCAGTCATTCCCTGAATGAACTGCTGCACAGCACCTGCATAACGCACGACATTTCCGATTGTAATCATCCCACCGTATGCACAGAACGCCACATACAGATAGATGATTCCGCCTACACACGAGGAAAGCATTCCCTGTAACCCAAAATGACACACATCATTCTTGGCATATTGAAGCGTCATGCGTCTCCAGTTTGCATTCATCTGATCACCGTAATGTTCCATCATCGGCTCCTGATGAAAAATTCGAATATCCTTTCCTGCCTTTTGGGACAATACAACTTCATTCATCATATAGCTGTTTAAACGATTCTCATCTTCATGCTCATTGTGGATTGCCAAACGGCGTTTGCCTTGCTCTAATACAGAACGACGATTCAGATACAACACAGCAAACAGTGCCGCTATTGCTATGATTCGAAACAGCGTTTCCTGTGTCCCAGCTGTCTTTGAAAACTGTTTTGCAAAAAATGGACCGATTGTAATAATTGCTGCCGCCATACGAACTGCCGATGTCAAAAGAATTTCAAGCTGTGTCAAAAAACGCTCAAACACATCCTTCTCACGCTTTCGGTACTCATCCTGGCGTGCCCGAAGAGTACGCACGCGCTCATCCCCGATCTGCTCATAATCCATCTGCATTGTTTTTGTCATGATGGGTTCTGTCATTCGATGCTGCATGCCCCACCACATAATATTTTTCTTTTTTGTGACAAGATGACGAAGAATTGCTGTGACAAAGCTCGCGCCTGTTCCTGCAAGAACAAGCAGTGCCATTTCCTGCATGGAACGTCCAGCATAGAGTGCATCTAGCAGCATTGATGAGAGAAAAATTGCAATAAATGGGAAAATGCCTTCCAGCAAGACACCAATCAGAATGATCTTCCATCCCGGATTGTATTCATTTAGAAGGTGGATCATTTGAATATACGTTACCGCATCCTCGCGAAACTGTGACTTTTTCATCTTCATGCACACGCCTCCTCTGCACCATCTTTGTTTACCCGATAATATTTTCCCTGTATCTCAAACAACTGCGCATAACGGCCATTTAAGCGAATCAGCTCATCATGTGTTCCCTGCTCAATGATCGTACCATCCTCTAACAGCAAAATACGGTCACAAAAACGCGTGCTTGCCAGTCGATGTGAAATAAATAATGATGTTCGTCCTTCCACCATCTCCATATATTTCTGATAAATCTGCTGCTCGGCTAATGGGTCGAGTGCTGCTGTCGGTTCATCTAAAAGAAGCATCGGTGCATTTTTATAGAGCGCACGTGCCATCCAAAGCTTCTGGTTTTCTCCTCCGGAAAGTGCGATTCCATCATCAAGAATACTAGCGCCAAGCGGTGTATCTTCTTTTTTAGGTAAGCTGCTAACTTTTTGCCATAGTCCGGAAAGCTTTAAACATTCGCGCACCCGCTCACGGTCAATGTTTGTTCCAACATCGGATGCCACATTCTGAGCAATAGTCATAGGCAGAAGCTTTACGTCCTGAAAGACAACGGCAAGCAATGAAAAATATTCCTCTTTACTATATTCTTCCTGTGGTCTTCCATTGATAAAAATCGTTCCCTGCGTTGGACGATACAGTCCACAAAGAAGCTTTACAAGCGTTGATTTACCAGCACCATTCAGACCGACAAGTGCGATTCGTTCACCTTGGCGCAGCGTGACATTGATATCCTTTATGGTAGGTTTTGTACTTCCCGGATAGGTGAAGCCTACGTGCTCCAGACGAATTTCAACTGCATCGCCTGCTAATTTATGCACTGCCTTGTCTTTTATTTCTGATTTTTCATTGATACTGTTGTCTTTTTTAGAAATAGTTCCACGAAAAGCTGATTTTTCCCATGAGTACAGAAACTGACGAAGACGCGAATAGTCAAAGCTTAGCCGTCCCAGTTTTTCTCTGCTGTCAAGAAGTGCGCTGCATGCCTCTTGACAGCTTGCTGCAATCGCTGTATACCAGACAAAATCTGAAACTGCCATATCGCCGTTTATAATTTTCCAAATAAAATAAAGATAAATTCCAAAATCACGTATAAAGCAAAAAACTGCATCGCAGATATTAACTGCAAAATAGCCGTTCTCCCAATGCTTCACGTAGCCGTCAGCTGTCTCCTGTTCTCTATGGAAAATGGCAGTCAGCCACCCAGCAAGATCATACATGCGAATGTCCTTGCCGCCAGCTAAATCACAGGCGCATTCCTCCACATATTTCATCTTTCGGCTTGCCTTATCTGCTTTGGGGCGAAGTTGTCTGTCATACGCTGCCGCACGCTCCTTTAAACCTAAAATCAATAGTGCAGGTACCCATACAAGAAGTACAGCCACAATGCTTTGTCTCATTAAAATCGCGCTGTATAAAACAAGTCCTGCTGCAGCAGTCAAAAAACGCTGCCAGATCATGGAGCCATCACGCAGGACGGAATTATTTCGATACAGCGAGTCAAATACTGCATGTGCGTCGTCATTAAATTTTTTGCTTTCTAACACATCATAATCTACGTACAGTCTTTTCTTTAGCATGCGGAGATTAAAGTCATCCTCAAATGGTCCCTGCATACGTTTTATGTAGGCATCGAGTGCGCTTTTTATCATGTTTCCTGCTGCCAAAATAAGAATCAATATACCTACCTGCAGCACAAGCTGCTTTAATTCAATATGCTCCTCCAACCCACAAAGCACCTGTTTGGGAAGTCTCGCATTTAAAAGTGGAAGCACCACGGCAATTATAGAGAGGGCAATCACCGAGATCACCATGCGCGGCTCACGCCTAAACTGCTCCTTCCAGTGCCATGCGGCATTAGAAGTGAATGTGTATGTGCCATTCGTTTTCATTTCAATTTTCTCTTTACTCATGTAACTCACCATCCATCCTTACGACTTCCTTTCCCTTTTCTAAGTCCCACAGCATTGCAAGTAAAATCATGCGCTTGAATGGTTTTAAATTCGTGAGGATATAGCAAAGATACTTCTGCGACTCTGACTGAAAAAGTTCATACTGCTCTTTTATAAATGTATCATTCGGATCATTTTCCTTCACTGTGTAACTATATACACGTATCATCCACATCACCAGTGCATACGCATTTTCCTGTTCTAGCTCTGGAAAATCGCGTTTCGCATCTTTATATCGCTTGATTACTGAATCCAGCTCATCTACTCTTTTTTGATGAGAATTTGTATTAACAATACTATCTTTACGAATATAATAATTATATTTACTTTCAGGCAAGTACACTAATTTTTCTATTTTTCTAATCAAATCATACATTACACTAATATCCTCGTATATTACTCCGATTGGAAAATATACACCCTGAAATAATTTTCTTTTATATAATTTATTCCACACATAGTTTTGAATTTTCCTATCAAACAGTAATTCTTTAACTGCTTGCTTCTGATTCATTACAATTAAGGATTTATCTTTTAGTTTGGCAATTTTTTCACCCATTTCTATTTCTCTATATGCTACCATGGATATATCAGCATCATATTGACATATCAAGTCATATAATAACTCAAAAAAATCCTTTTCTACTGTATCATCACTATCTACAAATCCAATATATTGTCCTGTCACCATATTTAAAGCAAAATTTCTTGCTGCAGCAGCTCCGCCATTTTCTTTATGTACCACCTTTACTCTATTGTCTTTTCGAGCGTAAAAATCACAAATATCGCCAGATTTATCAGTTGATCCATCATCCACAAGAATGATCTCCAAATTGGTATAGGTCTGACATAAAATACTTTCAATACACCTTGCAAGATACTTCTCAGTATTATATATCGGAACGATTACGCTAATTCGTTCACATATTACCTCATTTTTCCCTTCCATTAAATACCCCCTTTATAATATAACTTTACTAGTTCACCTACATACTTCTTAAAAACTTTAGTATCCACGACCTGTTCACAATATATCTGAGTATTTTGAATAATTGTATGAGCTAACCACATTTCAAATTCTCTTTTGCATTCACAATATCTTCCATCTTCAAGCAGAATTTTATATACATATATGAGTGCTATTGCTAATTCTTTTACTCTTTTTTGCTCATTAGATGTCATAATTGAATTGGGCCTTATTCTATATGAATATAAATCTTTATTTGCAAATATAACTTTTTCTGCCTTCAAAAATGTTTCAGCCGAATACCGTACCTCTTCAAAAATACAGTCTTCTACAAAAGAAACATCTTCCACTATATTTCTTTTATAAAGCTTCCCCCATGCTGGTCTTGTATTATACTTTCCAAGCATTTGAAATTTCAAGGCTTCCATTCCACTTACAGTTATAACCTGAGAAGGTGTTTTTGACTTATCGTAAACATTATCAATATATTTTTCTCTGCCCGCAACAGCAATATCTGCATCACCAATTATGCTCAATAAATGACTACAATAATCCTCCATAATCAAATCATCACTATCAACAAAACTAATATAATCCCCTTTAGCAACCTTGATACCTGCATTTCTTGCAGCTCCTACACCTTTGTTTTCTTGCTTTATGTAAGAAATATTTTTATATTTTTCTTTATACTTCTGGATAATTATTCCAGATTCATCAGTCGATCCATCGTTCACTAATATAACCTCAAAATTAGGATAGTCCTGTTTCATAATAGAATCCAAGCAACGTTCAATATGTTTTTCAGTATTATATACAGGAACGATTATGCTTATTAATGTTTTCTTTGTTTCCATAGCTTTATCTCCTTTTTTCTGTTTTTATATCATACAAAAGTCCTTTTCGTAAACAGACAAATCACTTCCATTTTTTTTGGAAGTGATTTGTCTGTTTACTTTTTTTATTTTATATTATAAAATCACTTTCATCACACAACAATTTAACTTCAGGAGGTACTTAACCATGAAAAAAAAATTATTTATCCCACTAATTTGTCTTACTGCCGCATCAATTACTACTTTATCTATTAGTTATGCGGACACAGCTTCTTCAAAGGAAAAAAACTACACCATCGAAGAAACAATCACTGAGTCCGAAACTGAGATTGAATCAGGTTCCGATGAAAATGTACCATTGAAGCCATTATCTGATATAGCTCCCAACAAACATTAATCGTCTTTCAGATATTTATTTTCTCGCATTTTCAGTAAATTTATTAGCTCTTCTTTTCTATTAAATTCTGCAAAACGCTGCGCAGCCCAAAACTTTCTCTGGATTTTTTGATTATTTTGTTCTCTGTCAATTTCATAATAAGCCCACGCTTGGTTATATAACAAATTTTCAATGTGAATTAAATTAAAATCATTTAATTCATATTTAAGATTCACGCTATCAATATAAAGTGCCTTTTCGTAATTCATTATATCTCCTAACAAGCGTGAATATTGTCCCAAAATAATAGCACTAGCAGAAGAATTTATCTTCAAAAATATTTGTTTTTTTTGATAAACCGAACTCAATTTTTCAAAAAGTTCTTCCGATTTTTTCAGATTTCCCATATCATGATAAATATCTGCTATATTACTAATAATAATCCCCTCTTCACTTCTAATAAATGGAAGCTCTTCGAGTGAAAGCCATGAAAGTTCAAAAGTATAGGATAATGCTTCGTAGTATTCTTTTTCAGCTTCACACGCAGTAATCCTGTTAGCTTCCAATTCATACATGGCCTCTATAAACTGAATCTCCTGCTGTATTTGCGGTTCTTTATAATCTTCTGCCCCTATTTTAGTTTTTAATTGTTCCAATATATTTTGAGCCTTTTTCCATTGACGCATACCAATAGCGTAAATAATGTCTTGTCTCATCGATAAAACTTCTATCGAATCTGTTTCAAGCATCGGCATAATCCAATCAAGTTCTCGTCCCATCTTACGGGTCAGAAATTGAAAATTCTCTGTAGATGGTCGATTTTCCCCTTTTTCTATACGAGATAGCTGACGTACATTTAAAAACGAAAAACCTTTTTCATCTATGCATACTTCTTCCTGTGTCTTTTCCTGTGCCATCCGCATTCTTTTTAATACCATTCCAACATCGTAGCTATTTTCTATACTTCCACACTGCCATACTCGCATATACGGAATTTTATTTTCTTCATACACTATCTCAAATGCTTTTTGAAATTTCTGAAACTGCAGAAGTTCCTCAGATTTCTCTTTTTCTAACATTATTCCAATACGCACTAACTCTGCCAGTAACGGATATGCGTACCGCTGACTGCTCTGCTGACGCAATAATTCCAAAGATTCCATTCCAATCTTATATCCAATATCAATTTTCTGCATTCTTTCATACAGTTTTATTCCAATTAAAGCAATCTGCGCACAGATCATTTCTCTCATGCGAGGTTCCCAATTGTGTATCTTAGGATATCTTTGTATTTGGTCAAATAATCTAAATGCATCCATCAGCTCATTTTTCTTTAAAAGGGACCAAACAACTAACAACATGGCTTCTAATTCCTCTGGACCCACATAAAGTACGGACAAATTTTCTTTCCAATCTTCTTGTACTGTGCAGCAAACAGCATCCTTACTTAACTTATAAAGTTCCTCGTCACTTTTTTCATTTCGTGAAAGTAGCCATTCAATCTTTAAGCAAAACTGTCTCTCTATGTTAGACATCTTTATATGCGAATTTCTATATTCCTCTAATAGCTTTTTTGCCTTCTTGCAATCTTCACACACAGACAGACAAATATCTTCTCTGCATCTCCAGTCTTTCAGCTCTTTCCTTGATACAACTGTTTCAAAATAATCTGTAACAATTCCTATACGATGCATCAAAAATTTCCAGTTTTCTCTTGAAAGCACACTTTTTCCTTTTTCAATATCCAAAAATGCCCGCCGACTTATCACTCCCGATACGATTTTTTCCGTGCGAATCTTTTTTTCTTTTCTATATGCTGTAAATATGCGAAAAAAACTAACACCAGACTGATGCAGAATTGCATTTTCGGATAACGGTACTTTTGTCGGATTCTCTTGTATATCCATACTCATTCAAAACCTTTCTCTTTTTGTTTCTGTATTTGAACCGTCCTGCAGTTTTTATAAAATCTCCTCGGATTTAAATCTTGACCTTGTTGCCATCTCTGAAACAACTCTATTTTCTTTTCGTACCTATCACAGACCAACTTTGCCCTTGCTTCGTCCATTCGGCTATCTTTTTGATAAAGCTGCCAAAGTAACTCCGCTGACGGAAGCTTTGCAGCGTCTACAATCGAACGATCCTTTACATATTTAAGCAGTCCCAATTCTGTTCCGGCAAAACTCGCTGTTTTAATTTTTCTCAGTTCCTCTTGTGCTGGAATTGGCTCTGAAACAAATAACGACTTTCCACTGTCAAAAATTGGTGCCATACGCAAAAACTGTAAGCTTTCCGCATCACGCAGCACACCAACATTATTGAAATGCCGATCTACATTGGAAAGAATAAAATCCGTCATTATTTGATATTCTAAGTCATGCCGAAGCTGAATCGTATCAATTCCATGTTTTCCGCAAACCTGAATGAAATGCTCATATGTTGAGCAATCATTTCGTTGCTTTTCGGATGTCACTACTGCATAAGCCGACACTAATTCCTTTTGCTCACTGGTAAAGGCTTTTACATAGCAACCATAATCGTACTTTGCCCCCTTGATCTTCATCAGTTCATAAGATGCATAGTTATCGTATTCCTGCATCCTGTGCAATTGTGAAGCAAATACTTCATTGATGCTTTCCGTTGAGTAGGCATCACGATTTCCTTTTAACAGATAGCGCTCATGATCAAGCAAGATCCAGCTTTTTTCCAATGCCCCCTGCAACGTACTATCTGGCGTATACATCAACGTGCTGCCGTTGGATACAGACGCCCTTTTGCCTGCAATTTCTAAATTTCCACGGAACTCATTCTGATATAGACTGACCATTTTCCATGTCAATCCAGATTCAAGTGGACGAATCCAATAAAAATCTGTTAAACTCAGACCCAGATTCTTTACCAAATATGCTTCTGGGCAGGATACTCCATGCTGTTCCAGAATTTCTCTAATTTTTCCCTGATTAAGAGGAACTGCTCGTTTATTCCACCAACGTTCAATCCAATCACTACAAATTCGTTCCTGTAATGGTGCTATTTCCTGATTTATATTTTTATAGTCACATTTTTCAATTCCACCCGTTTTATTTACCGCTAAGACAGTAACACGTTGGTCTTTTCTCATCAATTCATAGACTGGCATATTTCTTCAAACCTCCGTTCTTCCAGATATTCCTCTACTGCCCATTGAATAATCGTCCGAATGAAACACTCTGGCAAAGCATCTTCTTTACATATTTTTAAAGATACTGGCTCTTTATGATACGAAAAAGCAACTGTCCACTGATGATCATTTAATTTTACCTGACAGGGTACTTCCTGCACCAGCATAATTTCCCCATCTAATGTCTGAACCTTTTTATTATCCAATACTTTTCACCTCATAAAATTCTTCATCAACAGTTTCTTCTATATAAATCACCTTCCTTTACCGCCATTATATCGGTATACCGTGATAAGGTCAAGTATGCTGTGTCTAGTTTTTAACGAGCGTATCAGAATCAGATGAGCCACCCGGGACAGATAATGAACCGCCGTTCCTGTCCCGGTGGTTTATAGCAGTTTTCTGTAAGTCGCATCAATTAGAAATGCCCCCAGCGGAGCTGTAATAAGAATCGACAGTACTGCTACTGTAAGAACGATATTTCCGCAGGAAAGTCCCATTGCAAGCGGCATGCCGCCTATAGCTGCCTGTACTGTTGCTTTTGGCATATAAGCGAACATGCAGAAAATACGCTCTTTTTTATTAAGATTTGTTCCTAACATACAGCACCACACACCAGCCATTCGGAATATAAGCACACCTAAGATTAGAACAACAGCGGCAATACCTGCAGATGCTGCATAGTGAAGATCGACTGTCGCACCTACAAGCACAAAGAGCATGATCTCTGCCATGACCCACAGCTTATTAAATTTCGATGACAGACGTACTGCTACAACAGCACGCTTTCTTTTTAATGCGATTCCCATACCCATGACAGCTAACAATCCAGAAAATGGAACAGTCTCGCCGAAGCGATCCTCTGCTGTTACAAGCAAGAATGAAATACTAAGCAAAATCATGACCTTTGCAGTATCGCGAATATGAATTCGCTCAAAATACAGCGAAAGTACGTAACCTACTGCAAATCCTGCCACTCCTCCAAACAGTACTGAAAATGGCACTTTTAAAAAGCTTGCCGCTGATACACCATCACCAAGCGCAATTCCTGTAAACGCTGAGAACAGCACAATGACAAAAACATCGTCAACTGACGCACCAGCTAGAATCAGCTGCGGAATAGACTTTTTCGTGCCCCAGCCTTCTTCTGTCAGCTTAATCATGCGCGGTACAATGACAGCTGGTGATACAGCGCCCACGACAGCACCCATGATTGCAGCGTCCAGACGTGATACACCAAGAAGAATCGGTGCCAAAATAATCATTCCTGTCACCTCAAAGCAAGCCGGAACAAAACACATCAAAATAGCTGGGCGCCCTGCTTTTTTCAAATCCTCCAGATTTAAAGATAATCCTGCTCTAAGCAAGATGATGATCAATGCAATCCGACGCAGCTGTGATGAAATATCAAGAATGGATGAATCCAGCCAGCCCAGTCCATATGGACCCAGAATCATACCTGTGGCAATCATACCTACCAGTCCTGGCAGCCTTACTTTTTTGCACAGCCACCCGAGTGCCATTCCGAGCAGCAGCATTAATGCGATACTTTGTAACATCTTTTTTCTCCTTTTTCTTGCATAAGTTTTGACCGTTCAAGGGACGCAAATTCACAAAAAAGGCTGACAATCCCTGCGAAATTCGCAGAAGTCATCAGCCTTAACCAGCGGTTTGTGATACAAGGAATGTATCAATGGGAGAACTTCATTCCCAAAACATATTTATTATACTGTGTTGCCTTCGGTCTGTCAAAGGGATTTTTGTTTTGTTAAGCGAACTACGGTTCACAGGACATGTGAACTGTTGTAGCAATGTTGTCTCTTGCATTCTTAATGTGCTCTGCCGTAAGCTTTTCTGCAAGCTCCCCATCATGCTTTGTGATCGCCTCTAATATCGCGCGATGCTCAGAAACAGATTCCTCGGCACGTCCCGTCACACAGACAGAGACGGCACGAGCGCGCCTGATATAGTTATGAAAGCTTGTCAACACATTTTGGAGCGGACGGCTCTTTGATGCAGCGAAGATAATTCGATGAAACTCACCGTCTAACTCGCCCATTTCTTTTGCACTGTCTTGTTTTTTTAAATAATATTCCTGAAGTGCCATACACTGCTCAAGCTCTTCGAGTTCTTCATCTGTGATCTTTTCCGCACAAAGACGTGCGGCCAATCCCTCAGTTCTAATACGAATCTCATAAATGTCCTCTACATCCTGCTCTGAAACACCAACTACGACTGCCCCTTTATTTGGGATGTTTTTAACAAGTCCCTCAAGCTCAAGCTGCATCAGAGCTTCCCGCACAGGAGTACGGCTCACACCCAGACTCTTTGAAAGCCTCAGCTCATTTAAGCTATCTCCTTCCTTGTAGCTTCCGTTTAAAATCGCATCCTCCAGCGTATTAAATACTTGAATGCGAAGCGGATCTCCACTCTGCTGCATACCCTTTTGTCTCCTTCTTATTTATCTTCATAATCCACGTCTCTGTGGAATACATACTGTTCTGCATAACGAATCATCTCTGTCTCACTGATAACAGTAATACGTCCGTTTGCATATTCCTGATCAATCAGTTCCTTGATCGTTACAACGCCTTCGTTCTTCTTATCAATTGCCTCTGCACCCTTTAAACCATAATACTGGTTGATCCATACGGCAATACCTGCCAGACCAGAAGTGTTGCTGATAGCAACCATCGGCGGACGATTCAAGATCAGCTCGGTATCAAAGATGTTATAAATTTCTGGATCCTTCATGATACCATCGGCATGAATACCTGCTCTTGTCAGGTTGAAGTTTCTTCCAACAAATGGTGTCATCGGCGGTGTTTCATAACCGGTCTCTTTCTCAAGATATTCCGCAATCTCTGTGATTACAGTCGGATTCATTCCATCAAAATCACCGCGTAATGATGCATATTCAAATACCATTGCTTCAAGCGGCACATTTCCGGTACGCTCACCGATTCCAAGCAGAGAACAGTTTACTGCGCCTGCACCATACAGCCATGCGGTAGATGCATTGACAACACCCTTGTAAAAATCATTATGTCCATGCCACTCCAACATATCACTTGGCACACCGGCATAATGCTTTAAGCCATAGATGATTCCCGGCACGCTTCGCGGAAGTGAAACACCTGGATAGGAAATTCCATAACCCATGGTATCGCAGGCACGAATCTTAATCGGAACACCACTGTCCTTTGACAATTTCATCAGCTCAGTAGCAAACGGAACAACAAATCCATAATAATCTGCTCTTGTTATATCTTCAAAGTGGCATCTTGGATGAAGACCAGCCTCAATCGCGTCTGAAATAACGCCCAGATACTTTTCCATTGCCTGCTTTCTTGTCAAATTCATTTTCTTAAAGATATGATAATCAGAGCAGCTAACAAGGATACCTGTCTCACGAATACCAATATTTTTTACCAGTTCAAAATCACTCTTTGTTGCTCGAATCCACGTTGTGATCTCCGGGAACTCATATCCAAGCTCCATACAGCGCTCTAACGCATCACGGTCCTTCTTTGAGTAAACAAAAAACTCAGTCTGACGCACAATACCATTTGGACCACCAAGACGATGAAGCATTTTATACAAATCTACCATCTGCTGTGTGGTATATGGCTCGCGTGACTGCTGACCGTCACGAAAAGAGGTATCAGTGATGTAAATGTGTTCCGGCATATCCATCGGTACATGGCGATAGTTGTAGGATACCTTCGGAACCTCGTTATATGGGAAAATCTCCCTAAACAGCTCCGGCTGGCTGACATCCTGCAGCTTGTACTCATACAGATCCTGTTCTAGCAGGTTGGTTTTGGTGCTCAGATTAATTGTCTTATTTGCCTTCATAGTGTCGTCCTCCTCTGTTGCTCCTCATTTGCAGTGCATATGTTACAGCGCTTTCTCTGTATACCATTCTGCCACGTTACCGTGATGAATTTGTATCATTGTATACAATTATACAATTCAATTTAAATCTGTCAAGTACATTTTTTATCTCTGATCAAAATTGAGCCACTGGGGACAGTCAATCCAATCTTCCCATTCACCTGTTTCCTCATTTAATTTTCTTATTTTTCCATCTGATGTGTAATCTACATACTGTCCATCCACTCGATTTAAACTCTTGCATTCTCCATCATATGGATATTGTACGCCATCATAGGTTATAATGTATGTATTTTCTTGAAGATCATTTCCCCAAAAACATCCATTCTGTTCATACCATTCTCCTGCTAATTCAATACTCCAGTCTTCTTTTTCTTTCTCTAAATCATAGCAGACAAGATAATATATCTGATCTTCCCCGTTTCTTTTTTCCAAATAATAAACATCCGTTCCTTTTATATAATCCCCACTGGTTGACCGACATTTTTCGCTAATTGTTTCAATTTCTCCTGTTTTCATATCAATTGTATAAAGATTTGAATATCCGCCATCAGAAGTTGATGTAATCAATTTATCGCAAGCTGCCTGAATATATGCTCCTTCCATATAATAAGAACTTCTTACTCTTATTTCTTCTTTGTCTTTGAGATTCAAAATCACAAGGAATCCGCTTTCTTCTTGCAAATTCTGCTCATATGATTGATCCATATACACTAGATAATCACTATATTTTCCAAGCAGATACAAATAATTTGGTGTGACAAGATCTTCAGCAGCAGAATCTTTATATGGTTCAGAATAAATCTCTTTTATCATTCCGGTTTTTTCATCATATGCCATAATCTTATGCATTCCATCTGCTTCTACTGAATAATACAAAACCTTATCATCATAGATTAAATAATATCTGCCATTCATATATTCGCACATTAAATCTGTTGCAATCAGATTTTTTTCTTCATCAGACATTTCAAAAATTAAATTCGTTTCATATGCATAATACGTTCCAAACTCAGTATTGATTCCTTGATAAACTGCCGGAATCCAAAGTACGTCCTGTTCCTCATCATTTTCACTTGATATTTCTTGCTCTTTTGTTGTCTTCTTATTTTCTGTTAGAATTGCTGAAGCTGCTTCTGCCGTCACGTACAAACTATTTTGGCACAAAAATAGCATTACACAAATTAATGTTGAAAGTCTTTTTTTCATATAAATCATCCTCCATTTCGAATTAGTTAACTACTCATAACCACATTGTTTACTTATAGTATACAAATCTTTTTAATTCCCGTAAATAGACAAATCATTTCCCATAATCGTAGAAATTAATTTATCTAATTTTTATTAAAACTCTAAAAAAACTATAGAAGAAACAGAGGAAAGTACATCTGCTATCGAAACAAGAGAAAGCAGTGATAGTGGATCTGTACCACTTCCGATATCCGATCTTGATCCTGGTCCTCAAAAATAAAACTCATTAATTTAAATACTTTTTTGCTCTTTGCTCAAAAAAATCAACAAGCATCTCATTTTTGCAAAATTCTGCAAACCGCTGGGCGCAAATGAATTCCCGGCGGTTTGCGTCTTTATATGTTTCTTTATCTAATTCATAATAGTCCCATGCCTTGTTATACAACAGTTCTCCAGAAAAAACTATGTAATATGCTGCTAATTCATGTTCAAGATTATTTTGGTCAATTTCCAATGTCTTCTGATACTGAGCAACATCTCCTAAAAATTTTGAATATTCCGCTAATATTACAGAACATGCCGGCGCATTTATTTTCAAAAACTGCTGCTGTGGATGATAAACGTCATATAGTTTCTGGAATAATTTTTCTGCACATTCAATATTCCCCATTATTCCATACAAATTTGCGATATCTCCAATTATCATTCCTTCTTCTCGCTTAAGGAACGGAAGTTCTTTGCGCGATAGCCACTCTAATGGAAACGTACATGCCAAAGCTTTCTCTTCACGCTTTTGTGCTTCTTTCGGCAAAATCATCTTCATCCTAAACAAACTCATTGCATCAATAGATTGAATTTCCTGCTGAATCCTCGGCTTTTGGCATGCTTCTGTTCCCATTTTTTTGCATAGCACATCCAATATTTTTTGCACTTCATCCCATTTGCGCATATTTGTCAAATATATCATATCCTGCCGCATGGATAATGTTTCGATAGAATCGGTTTCCAGTATCGGCATAATCCAGTCTAAGGTTCGTCCCATCTTTTTTGTTAAGAGCTGAAAATTTTCTTTTGACGGGCGATTTTCTCCTTTTTCAATCCTAGAAAGATGACGCGCCTGCAAAAATTCATTTCCATTCTCATCGATGCAGATTTCTTCCTGTGACTTTTCTAAAGATAATCGCATTCTCTTTAACACCAAACTGACGTCATAGCAATTTTCTACACTGCCCCTCTGCCATACACGCATACACGGGAGATGATTTTCCTGATATACAACTTGAAATGCATCTCGAAAATCCTTAAGCTGCTGTAGATTTTCTGGTGCTCTGTTTGTTTTCTTTAATTTTTCTCCTACATCAATCAATGACAGAAAAAGTGGATACGCATAGCGCTGGCTATTTTGCGCACGAAGCAGTTCTAACGCAGAATTGCCGATATCAAATGCTTTTTGAAATTCGCCCAACTTCTGATATAGCTGCATTCCAACCAGAGCGGCCTGCGGACAAAGTAATTGCGTCATCCGATCTTCCCAGCCTTTTTTCTTAGGATAGTTCCAGACTTGATGAAATAGAAACAATGCTTTTTCTGTTTCTCCCAGAAGTCCAAGTGACCAGCTTACAAGCAAAATAGCTTCTAGCTCAGCTGGTGCCAGCCAAAGTCCTGAGAGTTGTTCCTGCCACTCTTCTTTTACTGTGCAATAAACTGCTTCGCATGCAAGCTCATAAAGCACTTGTGGACTGGCTGTCTCCTTTTTCAATAGCCATTCTATTTTAAGGCAGAATAATTTTGCCATTGAGGTCATTTTCGGATGTGCCTTTTCATAAGCTTCCAGCTTCGTCCTTGCCTCTTTGGGACTTTCGCAGACCAACAAACAAATGTCTTCCCGCTCTCTCCAGTCTTCCAGTTCTTTTCTCGACACAATTGCTTCAAAATAATCAGTCAATGCACCCATTCGGTGCATAAGAAATTCCCAGCATTCTCTGGAAAAATAGCCGTCTCCTTTGATTATAGTTGAAAGCATTCGTCTCGTCATTACACCGTTTACCAGCTGCTCTAGTTTAATTCCACGCTGTTTGCGAAGATTATTAAAAAGCCGAAAAAAGCCCATACAGCTGGACTGGCACAGTACTTCCTCCTCTGTGGGATGACCATTTTTCCACACATACTCGTTTTCTTGTGCTTCCGCTCTGCTTTCTGTTTGGGTTTCTGTTTGGGCTTTTATTTTATTTTTTTCTTTAACCTGTGTATCTGTTTGTGTCATTGTCTTTTCCATGCCTCAAATGTCCTCCACGGCTTTTAAGTCTACAACCATACTAACACGGAAATCGTTTTTGGACAATAGGCAGCTAGCTAGCGAGATGAACTGAGTTCATCCCCAGCGGTCAGGGTCAACAACACAGTGATGCTTTTTGCATCATTTCCGTTTTCGTCATACAAAAGTGCAGTTTGTATATAGGTTCCATTATCATCAAACTCATACACGATTCTGGCTTGCCCTGAATAGTTTATCAGCTCATTTAGCTCTTTGCACAAATCACTAGATAATGAGTAATGCCAACTATTATCAACCTGATAAAGCATTACCGTACAAATCACCTGATTCTCATATACAACCGGAAGTACATACCCCTCTGAACAGGTTTCTCCAGATGGTGTCTTATTCCATGTTTGGAATGGCTCCATAATAAAAAACTCAGCGTCATCTATGTACTCAGTTTGACTATACATTTCAAAATGCTCTATCCATTCATTAGATACTGCCTTTATATACTCGACCATATCCTGTGTATACACTGCAGGTGCCAATGCAATATTCAAAAGCTCTTGCGTCTCTTCTGCCGTTGTTTTCATCTCTTCATCTGCTTTTGCAGTTGTTTTTGTCTGTGTATCATCCAGCAGAACTCCATTTTGACCTGACTGCTTTTGTGGTGTGTGACCTGGCTGCAACGAGAAGAAAAAAACGCCTGCTACCGCAATTGCAATAGCTGCCACAGCTGTCACTTCTGTCACAAAAATATGCTGTCTGCTTTTCAATTGCTCCCTTCGCTTTACTGCAAAACGATCTGCTTCTGCAATCATTTCTTCGTCAATCGCATTTAATGATTTTAACAAGCTATGAACTTTCATACATTTTCCTTTCCCTGTTGTCATACTATTTCTAATCTCATATCCACTTTTCCATTTTTTTCAATGAGATTCAATTACACCCTGACAAACCAGCATTTCTTTGAACTGTTCTCTCATGCGAAACAGAGAAACCTTGACACTGCTTTGTGTCATACAAAACATAACCGCCAATTCCTTAATCGAATCTCCATACCAATATCTTCGAACAAACAATATTCTTTTATCAGAAGGCAGGCTTCTCAGATAATCTTGAATATACATCGTCAATTCCCCCTCTGACGTTTTCTGAAATGTCTCATCTGGTATAGTTTCTTCGAGTTCCTTTGTCATCTCAACCATCACACATTTTCTTTTTTTTGCTTCTCTTCTTTCCAAACGGTTCATTGCATTACAGCGACATATCCGCATGATAAATGCCTTGAAATGAATGGGGCGATTAGGTGGGAGCGCATTCCACAAGTCCCAGTAAGTGTCGCTGCAGCACTCTTCTGTATCCTGATAGTCAAACAGCAATCGATAGGCGAGCTGCTCCATTGTTTTTCCATATTTTTCTTTTGTCTGTATAATGGCAGACTCTTCTCTTTCCCAATAAAGCTGTATGATTTTTAAGTCTTCCATACTTTCCACCTTCTTTCTCTTTTGCTTTTTCTATCCATTGACCATTATACCAAATTGTTCTGCATTAAAGCTAATATTCACAAATTCATCTCCACCAGAATATCATCTTTTCTATTTGAGTCAATATCTGTGGATTCTGTTCCGTAAAATTTCCATCATATGGAACAAGAATAAGTAAGAGCAAAATTAATAATGTCATGACTGCAGTTATCCAGACAAAACGATTCCATCCCCTATTTTTTGCCGTTTGACACCTAAATCCTACCGCTACAAAACAAGCAATTCCCAATAGGAAATTTACATCAAGCTGATATCTTGTCACCATATATGGTGTATAAACACTATCGAACACTGTAATTCCTATTATTAATGCAATAAGAGTATTTATTATTGCCGTCAGATGATTTTTCTTTATTTCCTTTTTCACTGAATCCTGCAAAAAAGCTGCAATGCACCAAAAAACAGGAAATGCAAACAAAATTCCTTCATAGCTTACATATGGAAATTTTCCTTGTATTGGACTCCATGAAGCAAATTGATACACGAGTCCGTTTGTAATTTTGTCTAATCTGAATCCTGCAAATAAACTATATAAGCGTTGATCTGCCACCGTTAGCTGATAGTGTTGACCAAATTCCCATATACTTCCAAATCTTGCATAGTTGTACCACATCAGCAATATAGCTGTAAGCAAACATGGAATCCCTGCTGTTAAACAGGCTTTAATACTTTTTTTCTTTGATTTTAGTTCATGCAGATACAAATAAAACAGCATAATCTGGAGTATTCCGGAAAGTGCAATAGTCGGTCGGCATCCAAATGCCAATGCCGCACACAGGAAACTTCCTGACAATTCTGCCATTTTTCTTCCTTTTTTCTGCTCTGAATCCCACACCACTCTAACCATCAGGTTCAAGCTTATTATTTCCATACAAACAGCTGACATGATCGCTGTGCAATATAATGCTGGTGCCGCGATTGCATACCATACACTTACAAATGATAGTACCATTGATAAGATCAAATATAGGTCAAATGGCATTTTAGGAAAAAATTTTTTTCGTAAGAAATCAAATAATGCAAAAATAGCAAGGATTGTCCCCACAGTAAAAATCTGTGTTGCTTTGTATGTAGTAAGCGCATTTCCTGTCAAAAGCTGATATGGAAGAAACAAAAGAAATACAGGAACAATTCCAAAATACATATAGTACTTTCCATTGTAAAATGCATGATCCCAATGGTAATAAATACCTAGTTCCTTCCTTGCCTGTGGATCATAGGGATTTTCCATTTCAGATAATCTTGGATCAACATCTTCATATTCAAGGTACAAATGACCATTCAAAATAGATTGTGCCATCCTCTCATATTGATCTCTATGACCCGGAATTGTTCCATTCCAAACAGGCGAAAGTGACATGGGATAAACGCTTATCACAATTGTAATTATCATGCAAATAAATCGTTTTGCATCGTTGCGTTTCAACCACATAGTATCAATTTTTTTCCTCCAAAACCAATATTAATACGGATTTAATAAGCATGAATGTTGCATTTCTGTCCATATATATCCTTTGCTATAAAAACTCGCCACTGCACCATCTGCGTGGTATTCAGTTGCATTATCATCACCCCATGGATTAAAATAAAACCATCTCATATTATTTCCATTTAACTGATATCCCTGTAGTACAAAAGCATGCCCTCCTGAACCATTTGAACCACCAAATATGAACGGAAAAGCATTGTTTATATTATGCATGACCACGTAGTTCGTCAGCACTCCCCAATATTCTTCATACTCGCATTCTGGCACTACTGGCATAATTTTATTAAGTAATCCCACCTGTCCAGCAGTTGTCGTCACATTAAATCCATATCCACTCTGGTTATTTAATCTAGTTAAACTTTCTGCTGTCATTTCAAATGTTTTTGTTCTGTAACGATATATAGTTGCAATACAAGGCATTGCACATAACGTATTGTTTTGCAACACCAAACAATATGACATATCTAGCCTTTTATATGTATTTGTATTAATTGAAAATCCATTAGTTGGATACGATATTGTTAACTCAGGTCTACTTACTATTTCTGTATATATTTCATCAGAATAATCCATCAATACTTTTATAGGCTGCAGACCTTCTCCATCAGTTTCCATTATTAATGCAGCATTTACTTGCTCACAATCCTCACTGTAATTGTAATAAACTCTTCCAACATTATTACTATTAACCATAGCAGTTAATTCCTGATGCAATTCATTATTTATAGAATAATGTAATTGCCCTTCAAAATAGTATATTGCTATATTAAACAATACATTCCCATTTGATATAACTGGAAACAAATATGCTTCTGATTTACTAAATTCTTCTCCCTTGACACAATATACTTTATACGGCTCCATTATTTTAATATTGTCGTATGAAAATCCCGTAATACTCATACAAGAAGGATCCCTTAATACGTCTATTATTATATCTTTTCCTATTGACTGCAAGAAATAATAAACGTCTGTTGGTACTTCACAAGCTTCAATACCAAGTATTTCTTGTTCCTCACTGGCATATGAATTATTCCCCCCTACACCTAGTAAAAATACTATACATAAAACCATAATTATCTTCTTCATTATTTTTCCTCCTACGATACATGTTTTTATATAATTTCAGAATATATTTTTTTATTTTGAAGTCTAGCTTCAGAATCCATTTTATTTTTGTAATGTATATTCTCAATTAAAACGAGCGCAGTCAAAACTTGCATTACACTTAAAATATGTAGTAAATTTGCTCTTATATTTGAGAATTTTTTTACCCTAGCATTTTTAATTTCTACGAATCCTGCCACAAACACTACTATTTTCCAAAGTTTTTCAGGTTTATAAAAACAAAACTGATGCAGTAATTTTTTTATTATGCTTATGCCATCTCTTATTGTGCTTAATTTTGACTGACTACCATTCGGTCGCTCCTTATACGCTACAGCAATTTCTTCTACCTGCAGATTATTTTCTAATGCATAAACTGTCAGTTCAGTTTCTATTTCAAAGTTCTGGCTCAATACTGGAATTGTTTTTGCAAAACGGTAACTCAATGCACGATACCCTGTCATTACATCTCTTACCTTCCCACCAAACAATTTTTGTACTGCCAAGCGCATAAAGCGATTTCCTGAATTATGAAATCTCCGCTTGTTTACCTTAAAGTACGTGGAACTAAGTCGATCTCCTACTACCATATCAGCATGATATTTTAAAACTCGTTCCGTCATCTTTGCCGCCTCTGACGCTGGATAGGTATCGTCTGCATCAACCAGAATGTAGCACTGTGCTTCTATCTCCTGAAACATTCTTCGCACAACGTTCCCTTTTCCTTGCTGGTACTCATGTCGAACAATTGCACCTGCTTCTTTTGCTTTTTCCACTGTTTTGTCAGTAGAATTGTTATCATATACATATACCGTAGCTTGCGGCAATGCCCTTTTAAAGTCTCTCACCACCTTTCCAACCGTAATTTCTTCATTGAAGCATGGAATTAGTACTGCTATCTCATCCATTTTTCTCCTCCTTTCACCATTTATGTCCGATTTTATTTTCATTGGTTACATTTTTTTATAACTCAATCACAAATTTTACGAAATTCGTACCATCATCATATCCATTCGCAAAACTGCAAAATATCCCCTTGCTTTTCTATTTGATACCCTTTATAATGAAGGTTGAGTAGACATTTTGGTCTGATTCCAAGCATTTTTTATGGAGGTTTTATTATGACACAGATTTCAAAAGATATTACAATCGGTGAACTGCTTCAGGTAAACACCGGTGTTATTCCGATTCTTATGGCTGCTGGTATGCATTGCCTTGGCTGCCCGGCATCTCAGGCTGAGTCTATCGGCGAGGCTGCTGAGGTTCACGGACTTGATCCAGATGATCTGGTTGATAAGATCAATGAGTTTTTAGCTGAGAATGCTCAGTAATACTTTTTAAAAGGGGCTGTGAAAAAATGAAAGTTTTTTCGCAGCCCTGTTTCTGTTGTGGATAACTCCAACTATTTTCTTTTTGAATTTGACAGTTTATCTTAAACAAAACACCATGGATACTGAAAATGAAATATGGAGAGCCTATCTCCATCATACCTGTTGAAATCTCCATCATTTTTCGGTAAAATGATGGAGATAAATTTGAAATGAGGGAGATTCTTATGAGAGAGTTTGATTATATTACAAGTCCTGCGAAGTTGCTGACACCTGAAATTGTTCAGATGGTAGGCAGCATCCACGAACACAAAGGCAAACAGGAACTATTTCTTGAAGCCAATATAGATGAACTGAAAACGCTATTAGAAGTTGCTTTGATTCAGAGTACTGGAGCATCTAACCGAATCGAGGGTATATTTACAAGCGATACGCGTTTGGAAGAACTGGTACGCCAGAAAGCAGAACCGCGTAACCGCTCTGAACAGGAGATTGCCGGATACCGTGAAGTGCTTGCAACAATCCACGATAGCTATGAGTATATCAATCCAAGACCGAACATTATTTTGCAGCTGCACCGGGATTTATATTCCTATTCGCATGGGACTGCTGGCGGCTGTTATAAGAACTCTGATAATGTGATTGCAGAAACAGATGCCGATGGTCACCAAAAAGCACGTTTTATCCCTGTTCCAGCATTTCAGACTGCCGAAGCAATGGATGAACTTTGTACGCATTTTCTTGAAGCATGGGAAGCTGACCACATTGATAAGTTAGTTTTGATCCCGATGTTCATATTGGACTTCCTGTGTATCCATCCTTTCAATGACGGAAATGGCAGAATGAGTCGCCTGCTGACTTTACTGCTGTTCTATAAGGCAGGTTACATTGTTGGAAAATATGTCAGTATGGAAATGCTGATAGAAAACACAAAAGAAACATATTATGAAGCCCTTCAAGCAAGTTCTACTGGATGGCATGAAAAAGAAAACAACTATGAGCCTTTTGTTAAATATTATCTGGGTATCATGCTGAAAGCATACAATGAATTTGAAAGTCGTATAGAACATCTGAAGCACCGCAACCTATCTAAGCCTGATAGAATTAAGGCAACTATTGACAATAAGGTTGGCAAGATTACCAAGAAAGAAATCATGGAACTTTGCCCTGATATAAGCAAAGTTACTGTAGAAAGAACTTTGACAGATCTGGTCAAAAGTGGATATATTGCAAAAGTTGGTTCGGGTCCATCCACCAGCTACGTCCGTATTTAAAAAAATTACATTTGACGACAAAAAACCATTAGCTATTTTTTATGACAACACAAAACCGGCTGCTTCTGATTATGTATCCGGTCCTTTCGGACCGGGTAAGATCTATCAGAAGCAGCCGGCAGTTTCGTGCGCAACCTGCGGTATCCGCCCTGCTGCGTTACACTATTATGTTATGCAATACGTCAAGAAATGTTCCTATCATTCTAATATTACCTATTACAATTCTCTTATCGCACCAACAGAAGTTTTTGTCCTGGCTTTGTGCCAAGCTCATCCGTCTCATTTTTTGCTGCCATTGTATTTGCAGCTGTGCCTGATCCACTTTTTGATGCACTTGATACGGACACAGCGGATTCCTTATTGTTTTGGTTAACCTCGCGGATTCGCTCAATGCTCATTCTATATTTTTTTGCTATTGACCAAAGATTATCGCCTGGCTGCACAATGTATCCGATCATGCCTGGAAAATCATTTGGATCAATCTGTTCACCTGTAAAGCTTACCTGATCGAGTACTGAAATTTCATGCTCTGAGAGCACAAATGTATCAAGGCTAATGACTGCGCGTACTTCTCCCTGACCTCCCGGCGCAATCATTGTTGTAATTTGTTCTAACATTGGGCTGATTGTAAAACAGCTGCCCGGCGTAATTCCGCCTGCTTCAATTACATGGCTGAGCGGAATCACACCTGCCGCAGCCTGCATTGGCCGTTCATCGTTTGCTGCCAGATATAATACAGTCACATAGACAGCACCCTCCACACGAATGCCCTCTGATACAATCTCTGCCCGATCAATTGACACTGTTCCCTCACTGTGGCAAATTTGGAGCATGGTGTCAGTGCTGTGAAGCGGAATCTTTTCAGTGATTCTGCACTTTGCTTTATTTTTCATCTGAAGCGTTTCTAAATGAGCCGTCTTGTAGCTTGTGTCTACTTCTTTTGTTGTTGAATATGCATCACAAAGCAAATGTACCTTTTCCTCAAGATACAGCTTCATATCAAGCTCTACTACTGCTTCCACATGGAATATTCGATTTTCTCCATCCTCGTCTGGATGAATACTAATCTCTTTTTTTATCAAAACTGGCTCCACCGATGGAATCATCTCATGGCGGCATCCAACAAGCGGCAGTTCTCCTGTAAATGAGATCGTCTTTTCCATCCACTGCATAGGAAGCTGTTCCTGCCCTGCCTCGTAAATTACAAATAAGGCTGCCTCTGCCTGAATGAGCATTTTGTCTTCCTGAGCCTGATATTCCATACTTCTAAGACTAAGTGATTTCCATAAAAGTGACTGTGCAAGCGGTTTTCCCGGAGCTACAACTACATCATCCTCCATACGAAATGTATCCTTTTTTTGCAACTGCAAAGACACCACTTCCATATCTTTTCCAAGTACTGCGATATCTTCTTTTCCTGAAAGCGATCTTGCTGCCTCCTCAAGCTGTGCTGATGCAGCAAAAAGTTCCGCGCCAAGCACGGCACTGATATGAAGCTTTCTTGAGTTGACAACACGAATACTGATATCTTCCACCTTTGTGCGGCAGCGCACATAATCGCCCGGCTCAAGTCCTGGATAGCTCACGTTTTCTTCAAATGTAAGTGCACCAGACAAATTTTTCATTCTGCCAGAACCCTCTACGGCATATAAAATTTCAAAGTCGAGACGTCCTTTTATGATTACCTTTTCTGAAAGCTGGCGAAGTTCCTCCATCACGGCATCTGCCTGCTTTAGCAATACGCTTCCCACATCTGGCTTCGCATCTGGAATATTAAAATCCTCATCAAATGTGACCTGCGCACTCACTGTATTTTTGCTCCTGCTCATATGTATCTGTTTTTTCTGCAGCTCTAACATAATCGCCTCCATATACTGATATTGGGCTTTGCCGCTTTCAGTCGGTTTTGACCTGACCGACTGGCCCTATTACTAGTATATGAAGGCGATTTATTTTTTATGATACCAGGGTCAAAAGCTCCAAAAGCCGTTCGTGCTTGCACTAAAGGCTTTGAGCTTGGGACCCGCAAAAAAATATAAGGATTTAATTTATGAAAAAAGAAGGCTACTATTCTTCTGGACAGTTCGCAGGGATGGCTCATGTCACCCTGCGGACCATCCGCTATTATGACAAGCAGGGTATTTTAAAGCCCTCTTTTGTAAATGAATCTGGTGCACGCTTTTACACTGATGAAGATTTTGCGCGTCTCCAGCAAATTTTATTATTAAAATATCTTGGCTTCTCACTTGATGATATTCGTGAAATGATCGTAGACACAAAAGATCTTCACTACATGCAAAATTCCCTTAACATACAATTAAATCTTGTGCGCGACCGCATTGAGCAAATGCAGCTTGTAGAAAAAGCGATCCTTGAAACATCAGATGCCATAAACAAGCAGCACAGCATTGACTGGAGCCGCATGTTAAATTTGATCCATCTGACTGGCATGGAGGAAAGCTTAAAAAAGCAGTATCAAAATGCCTCGAATATCTCTGCCCGCATCAATCTTCACCGCCTTTATTCCCAAAATAAACAGGGATGGTTTCCATGGATTCTGGAAAACTGCCATCTGGCGCCAGGGATGAATATTTTGGAAACTGGCTGCGGTGACGGCACGCTCTGGTGTGAGGCAAAGAAACAGTTTTCCCAGAATAATTGTCCAGATCACACCAAAACTCATGATCAGCAGCCAGATCTTCTTAAAACTTGCTCAATTATGCTGACTGATATCTCAGAGGGAATGCTTCGTGATGCAAGACGTGCAATAGGCGATGGCGATGAATTTTCATTTCGTGAATGCTTCTGTGAGGCACTTCCGTTTGCAGATGAATCATTTGACCTTGTTTTGGCAAACCATGTTCTTTTTTACTGCAGTGATGTGACACAGGCGTGCCGCGAGGCCGCTAGAGTATTAAAACCCGGCGGACGATTCTTATGCAGCACATATGGTGCAGACCACATGAAAGAAATCAGTCGTCTCGTGTCTGACTTTGACTCGCGCATTGTACTGTCGGCAGATTGTCTCTACGAGCGATTCGGGCGCGAAAATGGAGCCGAAATTCTAGCACCATATTTTAGTGATGTGAAATGGCTCTCCTACGAGGACTCGCTTCTTGTGCCAGATGCCGAACCGCTGATTCTCTACATCCTTTCCTGCCACGGCAACCAGAATCAATATTTGCTTGACCACTTTGCAGAATTTCGAAGCTTCGTCAAGAAAAAAACAGATGCTGGATTCTCGGTCACAAAGGATGCTGGAGTGTTTTGCTGCACGAAATAGCTGCCGTGGAACCACTGGCCTTTGTGCACTTTTCACAAACTTTGATTTTACCACAAAAAGCGCTTGAAGATGACGTAACGTCACCTTATATACTATGCGTGTCAAAGAAAAAATGTTTTGACACGCGACATCATGTATATACGAAATTTGATTTTATTTTTGAACCACTAGGGACAGATAAAAAGCCATCATCCCTGTCCCCATTAGAAAGGAGTTTATTATGACCATTATCGTTACCGGCGGAGCCGGATTTATCGGAAGCAACTTTATTTTCCATATGTTAAATACTTACCCGGATTACCGCATTGTATGTTTAGACTGCCTGACCTACGCTGGAAATCTTTCCACTCTGGCACCGGTTATGGACAACCCGAATTTCCGTTTTGTTAAGGAAAGCATCACTGACCGTGAGGCTGTTTACAAACTGTTTGAGGAGGAGCACCCAGACATCGTTGTTAACTTCGCAGCTGAGAGTCATGTTGACCGTTCCATCGAGAATCCGGAAGTTTTCTTAAACACCAACATTCTTGGAACTGCTGTTTTAATGGATGCTTGCCGCAAGTATGGTATTAAGCGTTATCATCAGGTTTCCACCGATGAGGTTTACGGTGATCTGCCGCTTGACCGCCCAGACCTGTTCTTCACTGAGGAGACTCCAATTCACACAAGCAGCCCGTACAGCTCTTCTAAGGCTGGCGCTGACTTATTAGTTCTTGCTTATCACAGAACCTATGGTCTGCCTGTTACCATCAGCCGCTGCTCAAATAACTACGGTCCATATCACTTCCCGGAGAAGCTGATTCCGCTTATGATCGCTAACGCATTAAACGACAAGCCGCTTCCAGTTTACGGTACTGGTGAGAATGTTCGTGACTGGCTGTATGTTGAGGATCACTGCCGTGCAATCGATCTGATCATCCACAAGGGACGCGTTGGTGAGGTTTACAACGTTGGTGGACACAACGAGATGAAGAACATCGACATCGTTAAGATCATCTGCAAGGAGCTTGGAAAGCCAGAGAGCTTGATCACTTTCGTAGGCGACCGTAAGGGACATGACATGCGTTATGCAATCGACCCGACCAAGATCCACAATGAGTTAGGCTGGCTGCCAGAGACTAAGTTTGCTGACGGTATCAAGAAGACCATTCAGTGGTACTTAGACAATAAGGAGTGGTGGGAGACCATCATCTCTGGTGAGTATCAGAACTACTACGAGAAGATGTACGCAAACCGCTAATGGAGGTCGTTATGAAAGTATTTGTTACTGGAGTTGCCGGTCAGCTCGGACATGATGTAATGAATGAACTGGCTAAGCGCGGCTATGAGGGAATCGGAACTGATATTGCACCAGAGTATTCTGGCGCTGCTGACGGTACTGCTGTTGTTTCTATGCCATATGTTTCTTTAGATATCACTGATGCTGATGCTGTTGATCGTGTTATCTGCGAGATGAAGCCGGATGTTGTCGTTCACTGCGCTGCATGGACAGCTGTTGATCTGGCTGAGGATGAGGACAAAAAGGATAAGGTGCACGCAATCAATGCGGATGGTACTGCAAACATCGCAAAGGCCTGCAAGAAGACTGGCAGCAAGATGGTTTACATCAGCACCGACTATGTATTTGACGGTCAGGGTACTACTCCATGGACACCAGATTGCAAGGATTATAAGCCACTTAATGTTTATGGTCAGTCTAAGCTTGACGGTGAGCTTGCTGTTTCGAGTACTCTTGACAACTACTTTATTGTTCGTATTGCATGGGTATTTGGCAAGAACGGAAAGAACTTTATCAAGACAATGTTAAACGTTGCCAAGACACACAGTACCTTAAAGGTAGTTAATGACCAGATCGGTACACCGACATATACCTTTGATTTGGCAAGACTGCTTGTAGATATGATTGAGACCGACAAATACGGCTACTATCATGTAACAAATGAGGGCGGCTACATCAGCTGGTATGATTTCACAAAGGAAATCTTCCGTCAGGCTACCCTTCTTGGACGCACTGAGTACAGTGAGGATAAGGTTACTGTTCTTCCTGTTACTACTGCTGAGTATGGCCTTTCAAAGGCTGCAAGACCGTTTAACAGCCGTCTGGATAAGTCCAAGCTTGTTGAAAATGGATTTACTCCACTTCCGACATGGCAGGATGCAGTTGCACGATATTTAAAAGAAATTGAATTTTAATAAAGAACATGAAATGGGATGGAGTTTTGTGGCTCCATCCCATACTTCATAGCTTATAATCCCTTGCGCATCTTTCTAACCCGTCAATTACACTGCTAAATTCCACACCATACTTTCTTGCTTTGCTGCAGTCCATCCACAAATTGTGTCTTGCGGGTGCGTCCTTGACGATAAGCCTTTTTCCAAGCATATCAACAAACTTGTTTGTCACCTCATATATTGACTGTGTTGTTTCGCTGCCAAAATTATACGCACCGCCTGGAAGTAAAATCACCTTGTCCATATTTTCAGCAACTTCCTTTAAATAAGTAATGCCACGAAATTGCTTTGAGCTGAAAGAAACACTATCTTGTGTATGAATTGCATTTAATATCATCATCAAATAGTTGGATCTTTTTTCATAATAATCATACATCCACTCTGCTCTTAACATGACTGCCGACGGCAGAATATCAAGCACACGTTTTTCCATCTCAAGCTTATGAGCAGCGTAGATATTTCCTGGCTTCACATTTTCTTCTGTATATGGTCCATCATCCTCACACGCACTATACACCTGATCTGAGCTGAAGCATATCAGCTTTCTATTACTATCTTTACACGCATTCGCCAGATACATAGGAATCTGCACATTTGCCAAGTACGATGCTTCTGGATCTGCCTCGCAAGTACCTATATCAGAAATTGCTGCTGTGTGGACAACAACATCTGCATTGCTTTCTTTAATCATACGATTCACAATTTCCTGTGTCACGTTCCGAAGAGACGGTGACGCTGCTGTATCCTTGCATAGCTCCATGAGCTTATGCCCCACAAATCCATTTGCCCCTGTAATTAAAATCATTTTCCCCTCCCTGATATTTAAGCTGTAACTGCTAAAAGCAGCGTTCCTGCCGTAATAAGTAAAACACCGACTGCCGATTTCTTTGTCAGTTTTTCGTGAAATACAATCCACGAGAATGCAATCGTTACCAACATACTAAGCTTATCAATCGGCACTACTACACTTGCTGGTCCTTCTTGTAACGCCCGATAATAAAAGAGCCACGACGCTCCAGTTGCCAGCCCTGACAAACAAATAAAGCATAATTCTTTCTTCTCTATCTTATTTATTTCTTTCTGTTTTTGTGTAACAAACACCATGAGCCATGCCATAAGCAGCACTACTGTGGTGCGGATTGCTGTGCCGAGATTAGAATCAATACCTTCAATTCCAATCTTCCCCAAAATAGAAGTCAGACTTGCAAATACTGCTGACAGCACCGCATAGATCAGCCATCCTCCACTCTTTTTTTCAGAATCTGCTTTTATGTCTTTTTTGGTAATCATCATCATGGTTCCTATTCCAATAAGCAGCACAAATATTATCTTTTTCCCAGAAATACCTTCATGAAGGAAAATGAATGCCAGAAGAATAGACAACACGGTACTTGATTTATCAATGGGAACAACCTTGTTGATATCCCCTTTTTGAAGGGCATGAAAATAGCATAACCACGATGCACCTGTAGCTAATCCTGATAAAATCAGAAATAGAAGCGTCCTGCCGTCAATCTGTCTTATTCCTCCCCATGTTCCTGTAATCAATACCATGAGCCATGAAAACAACAATACAACTACAGTTCGTATTGCTGTTGCCACATTCGAATCTGTCTTTTTAATTCCGCATTTTGCAAGGATCGCTGTTATTCCTGCAAAAAATGAAGATCCAATTGCATAAAATATCCACATTTCCTTAATCCCCCTTCTGCTAAGGTCATTGGAGTTAAAAGTCACTCTTTATTTGCCTCATTATACTGTTTTTCACCACGCATGTCCACCAGTTTTTGTAAAGCTTTTTGTGTTCCAAAAAGCGAAACTGTCTTCGGCAGAGAAAAAGTCTCCTTATCTGAATTTTTCTTGCTTGACATTTTGATTATACTTCATAGTCAAACATATAAAAATTCAAAATAAGGAAACTATTGATTCTGGTTACGACTTAAAGCCTATTTATTGCATTCACTGCTAGTGTATATCTTTCTACTTTTTTCACTATCTGGTGTTTTTCACTAATATCGCCATCAATTCATTCACATCGATTGGCTTTGCTATATGACCATTCATCCCAGATGCAATAGCCTCTCTCTTATCTTCTTCAAAGGCACTTGCTGTCATTGCAATGATAGGTATACATGCCTTATCTTTATCTGGCAGATGTCTAATTTCTTGTGTTGCTTTATAGCCATCCATTTTAGGCATCTGAATATCCATTAGTATCATATCGTATGTGCCCACTGGCATTTTCTCTACTTTGTTTACACACTGGATGCCATCCTCTACACGTTCTATTTTTAGACCAACACGCTCAAGTATTGTTTCTGCAATCTCAGCATTTAAATCATTGTCCTCTGCTAAAAGGATATTTTTGCCATTAAGAATTTCGCTGTCTGTCCCTAGCTCTTCAACATGCTTTTTTGCATAGCAGCTTTCATCCGCTATCCTATGCTTTAATGTAACTGTAAAAGTGCTGCCCTTTCCTAGCTCACTTTCTACATCTATTGTTCCACCAAGCAAATCAACATATTTCTTTACTATTGACATTCCAAGTCCGGTTCCTGCGATTTTGCTCTTTGTGGTGTTCTGCTCACGTGTGAATGCATCGAAAATCTTTGTCAAATATTCCTGACTCATACCTATTCCAGTATCGCTGATCATAGTCCTCACTATCATATATCCAGACTCATCGCATGGCAATTCATCTATGTTTACCATAACAGAACCGCCAGCTGGAGTATATTTTATGGCATTACTAATGATATTTACAAAGATTTCTTTTACCTTGGTAATATCTGTCAGTACATGATCATGCTCTACATTCATATTGTAATTAAATGCAATATTCTTTTTCTTTGCTTCGTCATCAAATATTTCAAACAAATTCTGCTGGATACTTTCAATTTGAGTATAGCTCTCATCAATCTCCATCCGTCCGCTCTCAATTCGAGCCATGTCAAGTACATTGTTCAAGATTGACAAAAGAAGGTTTCCAGACTGCTGCAGTTTTTCCAGATGTTCTAATGTTTCAGGCATCCCTTTTCCTTTTAATTCATCCTTCATAAGCTGTGCATAGCCAAGAACTGCATTCATAGGTGTACGGATGTCATGCGACATATTGTGAAGAAAACTTGTCTTTGCAAGACTTGCATCCTCTGCTTTTTTCAGAGCAACTTCCAACTTGTCATTGAGTTTTTGTGTATCTTTTGCTGCAAACTTTGCAGCTGCCTCTGCTTTCCTTGCCTTTCTTAAAAGTACAAGAATAATGCCAATTATTCCAAGTGCCAAAAGACTTGCAGTAACAAAAACAGTAAGCAAATTATCTTTTATAAAGTTAAAAAAAGTCATTTTATCTGCCGTACTTTCATAAATAGCAAGTGCGCTTGTAAGCATGTCAGACGGCATGGTCTTCAAAGTTTTATTCAGTATCGATAAAAGATTTCCTTCTCCGCATCTTACTGCAAAACATGCCTCCATTGTTTTTGTAAGCGGAATACTCTTTAAGTCTTTATTATTATCATATTTTATCACCTGACTTGTTCCCATGATAAAACAGTCTGCTTTTTCTTTAATGATCATATCTGCTGCATCATTAAGTGAATCGTAATCTACAAACTTCCATTGTGAATAATTAAACGCAATATGCTGTTTTAAGGCTTCTTTTTCCTTTGGCACAGCTACTATCTGTACCTCATTCTCATTAAAATACTTCTTAGCAGTTACCGCCATCAGGCTATAGGTCCAAGCCGTATTTGTAAGTGCGAAGCCTTTTTCTTCTGCAAAATTAGGATTTCTGCCGGCATAAAAAATCATGTCAATTTCACAATTCTGCAACGCCTGAATCATTTCGTCATAGTCATCATATGACTGAATATTGAATTTCAGTATCTGATTTCCCAGACAGTCTTTTGCATAGGCGATATACTCAGCCAGCATACCAGTAAGTTTTCCAGTCTCCTCGTCCATGAAAAAGACAGCAGGATCATTATTCAAAAAACCTATCTTGATAGCGCCATGTTCTTCCATCCAAAACTTTTCTTCGCCTGTAAGAATCTGACTATAATCAAGCGTAAAATACTTCTTATACAGATCTGCCTTAAAAAACGGACTATCTTTATCCAACTGGCGCATAGCAAAGTCTAACTCCTCTTTGATATCGCTGCGATCTTTGTTTATTGCAAAGTATATACCTGATTTACCAATATTAGTAACAGATGATATTCCCCGTTCAGACCAGATTGATTCCTCCAGAGATACAAAACAGTCTATTTCATTATCAGCTAATTTCTTTTTGACATCGTCATTATCATATACATTTACATGCTCTGTATGTATGCCATTCTTCTTCTCCCACTCTGTCAGCATACTTTCAGGCTCTGTACCTAAAAGCACACCTACACGTTTCCCGTCAATAGACTTAAAATCAGATGTCTCAATATCCGTATGCGATAAATCGGCATAAAGGATATATTTTTCCTCACCCATCGGTTCTTCTGAAAAAAGCATCTCTTGTGTGCGCTCGTCTGTGTAAGAGATGTCACCAATGACATCAATCTCACCGTTTTCAAGCTTATCAAAACAATTGGACCAGTCACATTTTACGTACTCGAATTTCCATCCAGCATAGCCGGCAAGAGCCTGCATGAGTTCGTAGCCAAATCCTCGTCTGACACCGTTTTCATCGACATAATTGAAAGTATCCTCAAAAGAACCAACACGGATGACCTTATGCTCATTCGTCTGCGTGTCTGACTTTTTTGTTTCCTGTTTCGTTGAATCATTTGATATGTTATCTGTCATAACAATATCATCATCTATAGTCTCTGCATTCACTGGAACACAAAATGATAACGGCAGGCATAGTATAAACATGCTCAAAAATAAACAGCTAATTGTCTTTATGATATGATTCGTTTTATTGAATATCTTCTTAGATGTACTTTTCAGTTCTCGATCATCTTTTGTTTTCATATGTATTTTTTCCCCCCCCCAACTATGAAAACTCTATTTTTAAGTTTTCCATTTTATCGAGACATTCAACAAATTCTCATGCAGCATGATCATCCGATTCCTGACTCAAGCAAATTTTAACATATTTTCTTTTGAATGTATAGTCACAAAAGCCAAAGAGACAGTAAAATTGCCATTGTACCTGTCCCGCTGGTTCATCAAACTGCAAAAAGGCAGCCTGATAGCACAGCGGCTTCTTAAAAATTCATATTGATTTTTCTGTCCGTCGTGCTATAATCGGTATATACCGAAAACAAAGGAGGATGTACCATGCCAAGACCGCCACGGTGCCGTCGTATTTGTGACGCACCACAAGTCGATACCTTCTGCCCCAACGGATGTGGAGATAGTGAGCCGATCCTGCTGACGCTTGACGAGTACGAAGTCATTCGGTTAGTTGACTTGGAGCAGCAAACCCATGAGCAGTGTGCTGTGCAGATGGATATTTCCCGTTCTACCGTGCAGGAGATTTACGAAAGCGCACGGCGCAAGATCGCAGCGTGTCTTGTCCACAGGAAGCCGCTGCACATCACCGGAGGAAACTATCGCATTTGCGGAGGGCAGGAGGCAGCCCATTGCGGCCGTTTCTGCCGGATGCAGAGAGCCAACACAGAAAAATCCAATAAAAATTGTAAAGGAGATTCCATTATGAAAATTGCAGTTACCTATGAAAACGGTCAAATTTTCCAGCATTTCGGCCACACCGAACAGTTCAAGCTTTATGAAACTGCGGACGGCAAAATCGTCCACGCGGAGGTTGTTGATACCAACGGAAGCGGTCACGGCGCACTGGCAGGCTTCCTGATGCAGAACGGCGTGGACACTTTGA
>OGPP01000078.1_pt1 | contig 123334 bp, 92 predicted proteins | sample 1553021 | NCBI WGS metagenome assembly OGPP01 (sample SAMEA2580217, study PRJEB22360) | human gut metagenome | biome: human gut; feature: human-associated habitat; material: faeces | place: Denmark | collected 2008/2010
AGCGTTTCTGGGCAAAGGGCATGGAGCAGGATAAGATCAATGCTTACATGACTCTTTATACAGCACTGGTAACAGTTGCTAAGGCTGCAGCTCCGATGATCCCGTTCATGACAGAGGATATTTACCAGAACCTTGTAAGATCTCTGGACAAAACAGCTCCGGAGAGTATTCATCTCTGCGACTTCCCGGAAGTAAAGGAAGAGTGGATCAATAAAGATCTGGAAGAAAACATGGAAGAAGTTCTGGATGTCGTTGTTCTTGGCCGTGCATGCCGTAACACAGCAAACATCAAGAACCGTCAGCCAATCGGAACCATGTATGTAAAAGCTCCGAAGGTGATGGATAAATATTTCACAGACATTATTGCAGACGAGCTGAATGTAAAAGAAGTGAAATTTGCAGACGATGTGGAATCCTTCATTTCCTACAGCTTCAAACCACAGCTTCGTACAGTTGGACCGAAATACGGCAAGCTTCTTGGCGGAATCCGTACTGCACTTGCAGAAATCAACGGTAGCAAGGCCATGAACGACCTGAAAGCAAACGGTGTACTTGTACTTGATATTGATGGAAACAAGGTTGAGCTTACAGAGGAAGACCTGCTCATCGAGACTGCACAGACAGAGGGTTACGTGACAGAGTCAGAAGGCGAGACTGCAGTTGTTCTGGATACCAACCTGACACCTGAGCTGATCGAAGAGGGATTTGTCCGCGAGATTATCAGTAAAGTACAGACCATGCGTAAAGAGGCTGGCTTCGAGGTTATGGATAAGATCCGTGTTTCTGTAAAAGATAATGACAAGATTATCGAGACCATGAAGGCAAACGAGGCTGAGATCAAATCTGAAGTTCTGGCTGAGGAAGTCGTTTATGGCGAGACAGATGGTTATGTAAAAGAGTGGAATATCAATAAAGAGCATGTAACTCTTGGTGTTACAAAGCTTTGATTTAACATACAACAGGAGGATCAAAATGATTGACAAACAGTTTGACAAAGAAACCTTCAAGAAAAGTGTAAAAGACAACGTTAAGTTTCTTTACCGCAGAAAGCTTGAAGAGGCAACTCAGGAGCAGCTTTTCCAGGCAGTAAGCTACACAGTGAAGGATGTAATCATCGATAACTGGCTTGATACACAGAATGCTTATGAAGAGCAGGATCCGAAGATCGTATACTATATGTCTATGGAGTTTCTTATGGGACGTGCCCTTGGAAACAACCTTTTAAACCTTGGCGCATACGGTGAAGTGAAAGAAGCTCTTGAAGAGCTTGGAATCGACATCAATGCACTTGAGGATCAGGAGCCGGATCCAGCACTTGGAAACGGCGGTCTTGGAAGACTTGCAGCATGCTTCCTTGATTCCCTTGCTACACTTGGATATAGTGCATATGGCTGCGGAATCCGTTACCGTTATGGTATGTTCAAACAGGAAATCAGAGACGGATACCAGGTTGAAGTACCGGATGCATGGCTTGAGGAAGGCTATCCATTTGAGCTTCGTCGTCCGGAGTATGCAAAAGAGGTACACTTCGGCGGATATGTAAGAGTTGAATATGACCAGGCAACCGGTCAGAACAAATTTATCCATGAAGGATACCAGGCAGTAAAGGCTATCCCATACGATATGCCAATCGTTGGATACGAGAACAATGTAGTAAATACACTTCGTATCTGGGATGCAGCTGCTATCGAAGAATTTGGATTTGATTCCTTTGACAAAGGTGATTACAAGAAAGCCGTTGAGCAGGAGAACCTCGCAAAGGATATCGTAAACGTTCTTTATCCGAACGACAATAAAATGTCCGGTAAAGAGCTTCGTCTGAAACAGCAGTACTTCTTCGTATCTGCAAGTATTCAGGCTGCAATCGAGAAATATAAGAAAACACATAATGATATTAAGAAGCTCCACGAGAAAGTCGTATTCCAGATGAACGATACTCATCCGACTATGGCAGTTGCAGAGCTTATGCGTCTTCTTATGGATCAGGAAGGTCTTGGCTGGGATGATGCCTGGGCTGTAACTACCAAATGTGTTGCTTACACTAACCATACCATTATGGCTGAAGCTCTTGAGAAATGGCCGATCGAGCTGTTTTCCAGACTTCTTCCACGTGTATATCAGATCATCGAAGAGATTAACCGTCGTTTTATCATTGAAGTACAGAATAAATATCCTGGAAACTATGAGAAGATCAAAAAGATGGCAATCATCTATGACGGACAGGTTAAGATGGCTCACCTTGCAATCGTTGCAGGCTTTTCTGTAAATGGTGTTGCAAGACTTCATACAGAAATCCTGAAGAATCAGGAGTTAAAAGATTTCTATGAGATGATGCCGGAGAAATTTAATAACAAAACCAACGGTATCACTCAGAGACGTTTCCTTCTTCACGGAAACCAGAATCTTGCTGCATGGATCACAGACCATATTGGACCAGACTGGATCACAGATCTTTCCCAGATCAGTAAGCTGAAGGTATATGTTGATGATGAGAAAGCACTTCAGGAGTTTATGAATATTAAATTCCAGAACAAACAGCGTCTTGCAAAATATATTCTGGAGCACAATGGTGTTGAAGTTGATCCTCACTCCATTTTCGATGTACAGGTTAAGAGACTTCATGAGTATAAGAGACAGCTTCTCAATATCCTTCATGTAATTTATCTGTACAACCAGATTAAATTACATCCGGAGATGGAATTCTATCCAAGAACCTTCATCTTTGGTGCGAAAGCATCCGCAGCATATGAGCGCGCGAAAAAGATCATCAAACTGATCAACTGCGTAGGTGATGTTGTAAACAACGATCCGGCTATCAACGGCAAGATCAAAGTTGTATTCATCGAGAACTACAGAGTGTCCAATGCGGAGATGATCTTTGCAGCAGCAGATGTTTCCGAGCAGATTTCTACTGCAAGTAAAGAGGCTTCCGGTACAGGTAACATGAAGTTCATGCTGAACGGTGCTCCTACACTTGGAACCATGGACGGTGCAAACGTAGAGATCGTTGAGGAAGTTGGTCAGGAGAACGCATTCATCTTCGGTATGAGCGCTGACCAGATCATTAACTATGAGAACCATGGCGGATACGATCCAGACTTTATCTACAACACAGATGCTGAGATCCGTCAGGTACTGATGCAGCTGATCAATGGAACCTTCTCCAGCGATACAGAGCTGTTCAGAGATATCTATGATTCTCTTCTGAATACTAAGAACTGCTCCAGAGCAGACCAGTACTTCATTCTCGGAGACTTCAGATCCTATGCTGAGGCTCAGAAGAGAGTGGAGGCAGCTTACAAGGATGAGAAGAAGTGGGCGAAGATGGCACTTCTGAACACCGCATGCAGCGGCAAATTCTCCTCCGACAGAACCATCCAGGAGTATGTAGATGATATCTGGCATCTGGATAAGGTTACTGTAACCAAGAGCGAGGCTGCTGAGAAATAAATAAGGGCAACTTTATTTTGAGAAAAAGATTATAAGAAATAAAAAAGGCTGTGTTCATGCCAGGAAAAATTCTGGCATAGACACAGCTTTTTATATAAAATCAGAAGGTCAGAAATCTTTTTTCTGCCAGTATTCATAGGGCAGCATATGATACATCTTTCTTACGGTAGTCCGCTGACTGACATAGAGCTTTGCCAGCTTGCGCTTCTGTATATAAAGATCTTTGGGCATTTCTTCAAGATCGTAGGGAACCTTGTCATTTACATAATATTTTCCAAAAGAATAGAAATCAGCATTGCAGTTTGTCTCTTTATAGGCTTCTGCTACAAGCTGGTGAGTCATCTGGTGGTGATGATGGCCGTACTCACCATCTGCATTGTGAGTGGCAACCTGTTTCCAGTCTTTGTAGTTCAGGACTGTGGCAATATCTGCTTCCATATCTTTTTTCCAGTAGTTCCAGCTACTGCGATCCTTTCCGATTTTGTCCGGGTAGGAAAGAATCAGATATTTGTCTCCGGTGGCTTCCATTACAGATTTAAATTCTGCGCTTCGAACCGGATCATTTCCACGGGTCATACACACTACCAGATAATCGTCCTCAATCAAATGCCGTCCGCCCCAAAGCAGATCATCATCCGGGTGCGCCACAAACATCACCTTGTCGTAACCATCCAGATCAAGGGCGTCCAGATCGGCAGCAGTTACATGTGGCAGATTCAGGTAAGGATAAAAGAGATAAAGCTTATGGCCGGCAAAGGCAATCGCGCTTAGTATTACAATTGCCGCCAGTAACTGTTTCCAGTGCCGCACTGACCAGGAAAAAAGACCGACAATGCTGGAACTGGCAGAAAAATTATTTTTCATATCAGGTACTCCAGTCTGAGTTTATTAGTATAAACGAAATGGTTATCTCAATTATACTATATTTTTCATAAGTTACAAGCCAGAGCATGTTTGGTCCGTGTGTTGGTTTATATGCTTGCGTGCCTATTGCCTGGTATCTGGGAACCTTTAATTTTAATGGATATTCAGATGAAATTTATGGATGGAATGACTGCCGTCAGGAAAATCAGGGAAATGTTGATAGATTGCAACGTTTCTCTGCGGCTTTCTGCCTGGTCTGATTGCGTTTGCAAGGAAAGCGGATATAGGTCTAAATAATTTAATGTACATAAAACGTGATTTTTGTGTTAAAATAGTAATGAAAAACGTGAGAAAATTGCAAATAAAAGCTTATAAAACGTGATGGCTTTTTTAGAAGGGGTGAGGCTATGTATTTTAGGAGAAAGATAGATAGTTATTTAAGACAGTGGAAGGATAAAGAAAACAGACTTCCGCTAATCATTAAAGGTGCAAGACAGATTGGGAAAACGGAATCTATTGTTCATTTTGCAAGTGAAAATTATGAGAATATAGTTTTTATAAATTTTGTGCTGGAGGGGCAGTATAAAACTATATTAAGTGACGGATATAGCGTGGAAAATATTATAAAAAACATATCTCTCATAGACCCCTCTAAAAAATTTATTGCAGGAAAAACTTTGATCGTTTTTGATGAACTACAGGAATTTCCGGATATTGCCACTTCTTTGAAGGCTTTTAAGCTGGATGGAAGATTTGATGTAATTTGCAGTGGATCTCTGCTTGGAATTAACTATAAAAAGATCCACAGCAATAGCGTTGGCTATAAAACAGATTACGAAATGTTTTCCATGGATTTTGAGGAGTTTCTCTGGGCAAAGGGTTACTCAGATTTACACATCGAACAGATCCTGGAACATATGTGTTCTGGGAAAGCATTTTCTGATACGGAGCTGTCTGTTTACAAAAAACTGTTTCTTGAATATTGCGTGCTTGGGGGCATGCCAGCAGTGATCAGACAATATATAGAAACGAATACATTTTCTGATACTTTGGAAATTCAGCATCAGATTCAATTAGATTATGAAGAAGATATCAGAAAATATGCAGAAGGGTTAGACCAAACGAAGATTGCCAGTGTATATCGAAGCGTTCCGGTACAGCTGGCAAAAGAGAATAAAAAATTCCAGTTAAGTAAAATTGAGAAAAACGCAAGAAGCAGAGAGTATTCGGGCTGTATTGACTGGCTTAAGGATGCGGGAGTTGTTTCTGTCTGCTACTGTCTGGAATATCCGGAATTGCCGTTAAAAGGAAATTATGATGAATTGAAGTTTAAGCTGTACTATCCAGACACCGGCCTGCTAATTGCCTCTTTAGATGAAGAAGCGCAGGAAGATTTACGTGCAAATAAAAATATGGGTGTTTATAAGGGGGCTTTATATGAAAATTTCGTTGCAGAGGCGTTTCTGAAACAAGGATTAAGATTATATTATTACAAAAAAGAAAATGCAACTTTGGAAGAAGATTTTTTTGTCAGGACAAAAGATGAACTGGTTCCGGTTGAAGTAAAGGCAAATAAAAATCGCTCAAAATCTTTAAGAAAACTGATTGATAATGAAAGTTACAGCGATATTAAGTGGGGAATAAAACTGGCTGACAGCAATGTGGGAATAGAAAATGGCATTTATACATTTCCATATTTCTGCTCCTTTTTGATTAAAAGATATCTGGCAAAAAGAGGCTAAAATTAAACGGCTGCCGCATTGTTCAAAGTGTTTTGATAATGCGGCAGCTAATTTATTAATTAAATTCTCTTCAGTTCATAGCTTCTTGTTCCAAGTCCAATCTTCTCACCATGATCCAGAGTTGCTTCCCACTCTACATTCGGATTGGAATCCATAAAGTGGTTGTGGTGGCAATGCCATTCCGGTTTCGCAAGATTGTCGCCAAGCTGGCTGTTGCGGATTGGTTCTGCAGCAAGACATGCATCTACGCAGGCCTGATCAAGAGCAATCGGGTCGAAGCTTGCGAACATTCCGATATCCGGAAGAATCGGAGCATCATTTTCGCCGTGGCAGTCACAGTTAGGGCTGATGTCCTGAACCAGAGCGATATGGAAGCATGGGCGTCCATGACAGACTGCCTGTGCATACTCTGTCATCTTACGGCAGAGAAGCTCATTGGAATTGCTGTGCGGGTTGTGAATTGCATCAAAGCTGCAGGCACCGATACAACGGCCGCAGCCCTTGCATTTATCATAATCAATGACCGCTTTTTTCTCCGGATATGTAATAGCGTCACTTCCGCATTCCTTTGCGCAACGTTTGCAGCCGCGGCAAAGGTCTGTTTCGATAACTGGTTTACCACTATTGTGCTGAGCCATTTTTCCGGCACGGCTTCCGCAGCCCATACCAATATTCTTGATTGCGCCGCCGAAACCGGTGGCTTCATGTCCCTTGAAATGAGTAAGACTGATGAATACGTCAGCGTCCATTACAGCACGGCCGATTCTGGCAGTTGGACAATACTCTGCATTCGCTACAGGAACTTCTACATCATCTGTACCGCGAAGTCCGTCACCGATAATGATCTGGCAGCCTGTAGTGATGGTGTTAAAACCATTCAGATTCGCACAATCCATGTGCTCCAGGGCATTTTTGCGGCTTCCCGGATAAAGGGTGTTACAGTCAGTAAGAAACGGCATTCCTCCAAGCTCCTTACAAAGATCGGCTACTACTTTTGCATAATTGGGGCGCAGGAAAGCAAGATTTCCAAGTTCTCCGAAATGCATTTTGATGGCCACGAATTTACCATCCATATCAATGTCTTTGATTCCGGCTGCAATACACAGCTTTTTCAGCTTGTCCAGCTGGCTTGTGCCGACTTTGCAGCGGAAGTCAGTGAAATATACTGTTGATTTTTCCATAAAATTCCTCATTTCTGATTTTTATTTATCTTCATATTATTCTTGTGATTGCTTTAATGTCAAGTTATTTTTGTACTATAGCGTGCCCTCAAAGTCGTTCCCACAAATTGTAACTCACATCTTGCAGAAAGTCTTTTCAAACACGTTTTAAAAGAACTTCAGAACATCCTCCAGCTCTCTGCGTCTCGGACGGCTGGGCTCCTCATCGGCTTTTCCTACAGCAATAACGGAAACAATGGTTTCACTTTCCGGAATAGAAAGCATTTCGCGAATTTTATCCCCATCCCGAAGTCCCATGATCAGAGTGGAAAGACCAAGCTCTGTGGCTTTCAGAATCAGGTTTTCGTTCTGAAGACCAAGGTCGTAACAGCCCCATCCATTTCCAATCTCATTATCAGGAGTGCCGTCTGTCTGGAAACCGGCACGGTTATGTACGAAGGTGGTGACGATTAAAGCTGCATGCTCAGTTTTTACATCGTTATTAGCGTAACACAGGCATTCCTTACGAAGCTTCTGACTCATGTCCGCTGATAAAACACAGTAATAACGACCTGTTTCTGTATTCTTCCATGATGGCGCTTCCAAAGCGGCCTGTACAAGCTGCTGGATCTGCTCTTTGGTAACGTTTGTATGGGAACTGTACTTACGCACAGATCTTCTGTTCTCAATAAGTGTCTGAAATTCCATGAAAAAGCCCCCTTAAAGTATGTTTTGGCTGTATTTTAGCATAATTCATTGGATGTGAAAAGTTAAAATTTTTTGTAACCTTTCTCCCTCTTTATTTGTATAATTAGTGAAGGTACCCGACACAAGAAAATAACAGACCGCTGCTTTTCATACTGATCAGCAGCCAGAGGAGTTCTCATGAGACAACCAGTTCAACAGCTGATCCAGCTCTACCAGAACAATCTTTTCACCGCAGCGTTTAATATCTGTCAGAATCAGATGGATGCGGAGGATGCTGTTCAGGAGACGTTTGTTCAGTATTACACCAGTAGAAAAGAATTTGAAAATGAGCAGCACATCCGGGCATGGCTCCTTCGTGTGGTTATCAATAAGGCGAAAAATATAAACAGGACTTTCTGGAAGAAAAATAAATGCTCTCTGGAGGATTATATGGAAACTCTTTCTTTTCCAGATTCCCAGTCAAGAGATTTGTTTGAAGAGGTAATGAAGCTTCCGGACAAGTACCGCATTGTGATTCACTTGTTTTATTACGAAGATTATCTCGTCAGGGAAATAGCCGAAATCCTGAAGCTTTCAGAAAGCAATGTAAAGGTTCGGCTTTCCAGGGGAAGAGCCTTGCTTAAGGATTCTTTAAAGGAGGAATGGGAAAATGACGAATGGTGAAAAATATAAAAAAGCTTTTTCCGTATTGCAGACTTCAAAGGGCTCATTACAGGAGGTTGAAAATATGGCAAAATTACAGAAAAGAACAAAAATGAAAACTGCAGCTGCAGTGATTGCAGGCTGTATTATCCTTGGAGGAACAGGTACTGCATATGCAGCGAATGTTGGAGGTATCCAGCGCACGGTTCAGATATGGCTCCATGGCGATCAGACGCAGGCGACCTTAGATGTTTCCAATGACGGTACTTATACCATGGAATACTATAATGAGGATGGCACACTTCAGCAGACCGGTGGCGGTGGAGTATCTATTGATGCTGACGGAACTCAGCGCGCCCTTACAGCGGAAGAACTTATGGAAGAAATTAATTCCCCGGATGTAGAATATAAAGATGATGGAAGCGTATGGGTTTATTTTCACAATCAGAGTATTGACATTACCGACAAATTTGATGATAATAATGTTTGTTTTGTAAAGGTTACAGATGGAAAAGAGACATTCTATTTAACGGTGAAATATAAGAATGGGTACACTTTTTCAAATGATAAATATATAGAACCGTAGAGCATTTTTCAAATACGTTCTAAAGCGTTTCGCAGGCGTGGAACAGCTGACTTTGACTTTCATATATGGTGCTGTCACCGACAAGTCTGTTTGGATAAATGAATTAAGCAAGGATGGCGAGGGGCAAAGGTCTCTCGCCTGATTTACGTAAGGGGGATGAATATGATTTATGAATTAAAAGAAACGGGCAGAGCCACTGCTCTTTTTGCAGGCTGGCAGGATAGTGTAGTCTGGTCCGCATTGCAGGGAGTGATGGGAAAAATCTATGTGGATTCTCTGGAAAAACCGGAGAGTGGTGTTGTTATGCTTGGGGATTTCTGCTTCCTGAGTGGAAAACCAAAATCAGAGATCATTTCCGGAGCTTTGACAAACAGTGCATCAGAGGAAGTGATTCTGGTTCCGCAAAATGATGACTGGGCACAGATGATTGTGGAATGTTACGGGGAGAAGGCAGAGAAAGCGATCCGTTATGCAATCAAAAAGGAACCTGGAATCTTTGATTTAAAGCAGCTTCAGAAGGTAGCACAGAGTTTGCCAGGAGAGTATGAGATGAGACTGATCGATCAGGAGCTTTTTGAAATTTGCAGAGATACACAGTGGAGTAAGGATTTGACAGCAAACTACGAAAGCTATAGTCAATACAAAGAGTATGGACTTGGTGTTTGCATTTTAACGGGCGGGGAAGTAGTCGCCGGAATTTCCTCTTATTCTGGTTATGGCAGAAGAAGTGACGAGAATCTTGGATGTCATGGTGGAATTGAAATTGAGGTAGTAACCCGTGAGGACTACCGGAGAAAAGGTCTTGCATATATCGGAGCGGCGCGGCTGTTTCTGGAGTGTGACAAACGCGGGCTTTATCCAAACTGGGATGCAGCCAACAAAATGTCAGTAGGACTGGCAGAGAAACTGGGGTATCATTTCAGTCATGAGTATGTGGTTTATAAAGTGAAAAAGTAAGTTGCGGCGAACCTGGAAGTATGGTAGAATATGAAAGACTGAAACGAAACATTATATAATTGTGATTTTTGTTATAAAAAAGCAAAGAAAACACTCATAATAGAAGAAAATTGTCAATTGATTGAAAAAGCAGCGGAAGCATTCAGCTGAAAGAATGGGATGTAAGGCCGCTTTTTAGTGGAAGTAGGAGAACTTATGACTGGATTTAAGAAGCTGGAAAATAGTTTAATAGATGTAATAAAGGAAGAACAGGCTAAGCTTGGCTTTAAGGAAGAGAAGATTCACTTATATTATCCGCTATCTTCCCTAAATCATTTTTTTTCTGTGCAGGACAGTGCAGAAGAAATGTTGGCTCGTCTGCAGAATCTGCCGGAAGAGCTGACTTCCAAGCTGGGAAATGTGGCGGTGTCTCATAAAGGGGACAGATTCTGTTTTTATATTCCGGAGCCTGGAAGCGTTTATGTGCATGAGAATATGAAAGAGAATGAATTTATCAAAGTGCTCATCGAACTGGTTCAGAAGCATGACTGCACAAAGGTGAAATTACTTGACCTGTTTACTTCTTACTGGGAAAAAACAGAAAGTCAGGAAATGGACAATGGAGAATTTGATTTCTATATCCGTTTCCTGGATAAGGCAGATGATACCTATTATTACTGCTTTAAGGATGAGGGATTCCATTTCATTTATCACAGATTTCTGCCAGAGGATTATGAGGATTTTGGATTTTGAACAAGCGTAAATCTTGACAAACAAGAAAACTTGTGCGTATATTGTTAAAAAGCTATTGGACAAAACATATTTTTTAACAGAGTTTAAGGGGGAAACGAAAATGGATTTGAAAAACTATTCAACAGGTGTCCAGCATATTGGAATTCCAACAAATGATATTGATAAAACTGTAGATTTTTACCATAAACTGGGTTTTGAAACAGCTTTTGAAACAGTTAATGAAGAGGCGGACGAGAAGGTTGTATTTCTGAAGCTTGGAACTCTGGTTGTAGAAACATATGAGAATCATGCAGCAGTCCTTCGGGTTGGTGCAATTGATCATGTTGCACTCGATGTTAAGGATATAGAAGAAATTTATCAGTACATTAACCAGGCTGGTTTGAATACCACACAGGACAGTATTCATTTTTTACCATTCTGGGAAAATGGAGTAAAGTTTTTCACTATTGAAGGACCGAACAAAGAGAAGGTTGAATTCAGTCAGTACTTATAAAGGATATTTATAACAGGAAGCCGGTACATTGCCTGAAACAATGTACCGGCTTTTATAAGGTGGATGGAAAAATGAAAAAGTTAAAAAAATGGTTTCTGAATCTTTCAATTCAGAGAAAATATCTGTATTGTACACTAGGCATTACGTTGGTTGTGCTTTTGGCAACCAGCTTTTTCCAGTTTATGTCTGCATCTGAAATTGTAACAGAGCAGACTGTGAAACAATCGGCAGGAGTGATTAATGAGCTGTCTGTTAATCTGGATCATTATTTCGATATGGTGGAAAATTCATTTGAGTATATCGCGAATAATAGTATTGTACAGGCAGAACTGGAATCAGATGAACCATATAAATCTGACGGTTCCGAGCTTTATTCTTATTATTCAAGGGCAGGTCAGATCAGACGTCTGCTGCTGCAGGGATATACGAGCATATATATGAATGATATTCAGCTGTACGGATATAATGGTGCAAACCATCTTCTTTCCAATGACAGAGGAATCAATGAAGAAAGCTCCGAAATTTCCTGCACAATGGCAGAAAATGCAAATGGACGTTGTGTTTACTATAATGCAGCGGACGAAAATCTGATTTATATGGCTAAACAGATAAAAGATGTATTGACTATGGAACCTCTTGGAGTTTTGCGGGCTTCTATAAAAATCAGCTATCTGAAGAAAATGACGCTTACAGCACAGGAGTCCCTGTTTGCTCATATATTTTTACTGGATCAGGATAACAACATTCTGCTGGAAAGTGTCGGTGAAAATAAATATTTGAAGGATCAGAAATGGGTGGATCAGATTAATGGAAATTCCGGAAACCTTCGGCTTAATCTGGACGGGAAAGCTTACAATCTCGTTTACCAGACAAGCTCAGATACAGGACTTACGGTTGTGGGAATGATTCCTACCAGCTTTTTGCAGAAAACGGCTAGGGAACTGGAAAAAACCACTGTGTTGTTAATCGGAATCAGCATTCTGCTATGTGTATTTCTTGCAAATATTATGGCGCGTGGAATTACAAGACCTATTGAACGAACCAGTAATGCCATGAAAAAATTTGCCAAAGGAGATTTCTCAGTGCGCCTCCCGGAAGAACGAACAGATGAAATCGGAGCGATGAATTCTGTTTTCAATCAGACGATTGAGAAGATTGAAAAGCTGCTGAAGCAGATCGTCGAGATGGAAATGGTAAATAAAGATATAGAATTTCAAGCATTGCAGGCACAGATCAATCCGCATTTTCTTTACAATGTACTGGATACCATTAACTGGATGGCTAGAAAAAAAGGGGAAGAAAATATCTGCCGGATGGTAACTGCAATCAGCAATCTTATGCGGGCAAGTATTAGTAATAAACGAAGCATGGTACGTGTGAAAGAAGAATTGAAATACATTGAAGACTATCTTTTTATTCAGGAAACAAGATATGGAGATAAATTTACTTCGTATATTGAGGTAGACGAGGAACTGAACGAACTGGAAATTCCTAAGATGGTAATACAGACGCTGGTTGAAAATGCGGTCGTTCATGGAGTTGAAAATGCCACCTGGGACTGCTTCCTCTATATTTCAGGAGAAGTTCAGGATGGTATAGCAGTATTCAAAGTAAAGGATGACGGTGTGGGAATATCTGCAGAAAAGCTGAAAACCCTTATGAACATGGAGGAAGAGCCGGAACATAAGGCAGAAAGAACACATACGAATCTGGGCATTTATGCAGTGCAGAAACGTCTGGAATATGTATATCACGGAAAAGCAAAAATGACGATCACATCGGAACAGGAGAAGGGAACTCTGGTAGTGCTGGAAATTCCTTTGAAAAAAGCGAAGGAGATTATGGAAAATGGAACTTCAGGTAATGATATTGGATGATGAGTATATTATTCTGGATGGCTTGTGTTCTTTTCCCTGGTCTGATTATGGATATCAGGTAGCAGCTACTGCGAAAAATGGTCTGGAGGGACTGGAAAAGCTGGAGCATATAAAGCCGGATCTGATTCTTACAGATGTTCGGATGCCCGGAATGGATGGTCTGGATTTTGCGGAGCGGGCTCACGAGATGTATCCGGATACGGTTATTGTAATCCTGACAGGTTACGACAGCTTTGCCTATGCTCAAAAAGCAATCACTATTGGCGTGAAGGAATATCTGCTGAAGCCAATTGACTATGAGGAATTAAAAAATATGGCAGCCCGGCTTGCAGAAGAGATACATGCAAAAAAAGATGAACAGCAGGAGGTTCGGGATTTACAGAAATATTTTAATCAGTCTGTACCAGAGCTGAGATCTAAATTTGCAGGGAATCTTCTCTATGGAAGGATCCAGGGAAAAGGTGTGGTGCAGGAGCAGGCGAAATCCCTTAAGCTGACCATCGAAAAATACATTGTATGTGTTGGAAGAAAGGTAGTTGGGGAAAAACAACTTCACGAAGGCGACAAATGGATTGAAGAATTTGCCTGTATTAATATTTTTGAGGAAATTTTCAACAATTACAACATACAGGTGTTGAGTGATTATAATACGGCTACAGCTGAGTATAACTTCATACTTTTGTTTGCGAAAGAGGAAGAAAATCAGAAATGTATGGATCTTGCACTTCAGGCCTGTGGAAAAATTCAGGAAGAAGTGGAACGGTATCTGAAGGCATATATGAATTTTGGAATCAGTGATATTTCAGAAGATGAGTATCAGGCAAATGCCCAGTACCGAAAAGCCCAGAAGGCCTGCAGACAGTGTATTTATCTTGGAGCGAACATTATTCTGAAATATGAAGACCTGCAATATGAAGAACAGAAGGATTTTGTAATTACACCGGGAGAAAGAATGCATTTTATGATGACTCTGTTTCAGGAGAGCTTCGAAAAAGCGGAAGATGAATTGCGTCAGCTGTTTGCCAAAGCACCGGAGGATGGGGAGGCTGTAAAATTTGCAGCAATGGATCTGCTGTTCGGATGCATGAAGTTTCCGTACACCTGTGCAGTAGACAGTGAAATACACAATAAAAACTGGAATTTTTCTGTATTGCAGGATGGAGTAAAGCGTATTTCCCAATGTGAAACTACAGAAGAAGTTCTGACCTGTATGTTTAATCTGTTTGGGACTTTGATCAAGCAGAATACAGAAGGCTCAGATGAACGAAACCAGAAACTGGTTCAAAGTATATTATCATACATTGAGAAAAATTTTGCTACAGATATTTCAATGGATGATCTTACAGAAAAGTTTCATGTAAGCCGAACCTATATCAGCCGGCTTCTGAAGAAATATGCAGGAAAAAGCTTTCTGGAATATCTGACAGATGTGCGTTTTAAGCATGTGGAGAAGCTGATAGCAGATGATCGCTATAAGCAATATGAAATAGCAGAAATGGTAGGATATAAGGATTTCGGATATTACATTAAGGTGTTTAAAAAGCGATACGGCATTACCCCTAATGAGTTCCGTAAACATATCTAAAAGCAATGGGAGATTTGTGCACAAAAGGAAACTGTGTACAAATCTCCCATTTTTACGTTTATTTCCAATTGTTTATAAAAGCACCAGAAGGTAAAATAAAATCATCAAAAGCGAGGAAACCTAAAATAAAAGGAGGAAAATGAAATGAAAAAAATGAGAAAAATGGTATCTCTGGCGTTGACAGCAGCTATGACAGCTGGTCTTATGACAGGAATGGGGGCGTTAACAGCTTCAGCAGACAGCGAGAGAACCAAGATTACTGCACTGTTAAAAGGAACGGAATCAACAGAGCAGTTTCAGACCTTTGACTATCTTCTAAAAAACTTCTGTGACGAGAAAGGCCTGGATTATGAAATTGAACTTGTAAACGATATGCAGGACTATTTCACAAAGCTGCAGATGTACATCAACAGTGATACACTTCCAGACATCTTTGGATGCCCGAATGGAACACTTTCTGCAGCCTGCAAGGATATTGATGCTCTGGTTGATGTAGGTGCAGAGTTAGAGAGAAACGGATATGCAGATAAATTAAACGGAGCAATTCGTGATTTCCTTACCGATGCAGATGATGGAAATTTATATTTGTTCCCACAGGGATTGTACTGCGAATACTTTATGTATAGAAAAGATATTTTTGAAAAAGCAGGAATCACAGATGCTCCTACAACCTGGGAAGAGTTTGAAGAGGACTGCCAGAAAATCGCAGATCAGGGTGAGATTCCGGTAATCGTAGGTGGCTCTGATGCATGGCAGCTTATGAGATATCTTTCCTTCTCTCCATGGAGAGTAACAGGTCCTGAATTTATCCAGGGATATCAGGCAGGAACAGATTCCTTTAGTGAGAACGAGTCTGCAAAATATGCAGTAAATCTTCTTTCTGATCTTGGAACAAAAGGATATTTTGAGCCTGGATTTGCAAGTGTAGACTTCACATCCGCATGCAACCTGTTCTTCGGTGGTACAGGAGCAATCTTCTATACTGGTTCCGGACAGATCAGCCTGGCAGAAGAAATGTATGATAATGGAGAACTTGGATTCTTCCCGGTACCGGATACAGAAGGAATGGACAATATGTCTACAAATGTACCGATTCATGCTGGATTTGCAGAAGGATTCAATAAGGCTACATATGATGATACAATGCAGGAATTCTTTGACTACATGTGCGAGAACTTCTCAGACGCTTGCTACACTCAGGCACATGTATTCTCTCCATTTAAAGAAGATTCTCTTCCAGAAGGACTTCCGCAGCTGTACTATGACACTCAGCCAATGTTCGAGAACGCAGAAACAGCATGGACTTCCTGGGATGATAAACTTGATTCTGATGTGCTGACTAAAATCGTTGATGAACAGCAGAAACTGGCACAGGGAATTACCACACCAGATGAATTTATTGAAACCTGTGATTCTTTTGTTAAATAAAGAATTTTAAGCATGCAGGAATGAGACTGGCGGATTAATCGTCAGTCTCTTTTAAAGAAAGAAGAGGAGGGAATCTTATGCAGAAAGCATTTGGAAAAAAATCAGTAATTTTCATGTTCCTTTTTCCTGCATTCCTTATCTATACTGCATTTGTTATTGTGTCCATTGTATGGGCAGGCTATTACAGCTTTTTTGACTGGAGTGGTGTAGGCGAGAAAGTATTTGTAGGATTTAAGAATTATGCGGAGCTTTTAACCCAGGATACGGTGTTCCGCTCTACAGTATGGCATACGATTATTTATACCATTATCAATGTGGCAATTCAGGTATTTGGAGGTTTGTTGTTTGCAATCCTTCTTTCCAGAATCAAAAAAGGAAGAGTTGCTTTACAGACCTTGTACTACATTCCGGTAGTAATTTCATCTGTTGCAATCTGTCAGATTTTTACAAAGCTGTTTTCTGTAACACCGATTGGAATCATAAATCAGATTTTATCATTTGTGAATCCTTCATTTAAGTTCATGGAGTGGATATCAAATCCTCAGATTTCTTTGTATGTAACAGCATTTGTAGAGGCTTATAAATATCTCGGTCTGTATATGGTTATTTTCTATGCAGCACTGATCGGAGTACCGGATGAACTGGGTGAGGCAGCATTGATTGACGGAGCAGCAGTATGGCAGGAATATCTGTATGTAAAAATCCCATACATCAAACCGGTTATCATTGCAAACTGTCTTCTGGTATTAAATGGATCCTTAAGATCCTTTGAATTCTCATATCTGCTGACACATGGCGGACCTGGAAATGCTTCTGAGCTTATGACAACTTACATGTATAAACAGGCATTCAGCAGTATGAAGTATGGATACGGAAGTTCTGTAGCCATTATGATCGTAATCATTTGTATGGTAGTTGGTTTATTATTCCGTAAATTTTCAGGAGAGGGGGAAGATGAATGAAAAAGAAAAAAGTTTCCATTTCAGGTATTATTAAATGGGTCATTGCGTTACTCCTGGTTATTATGCAGGTGTACCCCTTCTTCTATGTATTTACCTCCAGCTTTAAATCCCTGGATGATTTCAGAAAGCTTCCGGCATATGCACTTCCATCTAAGTGGGTATTAACAAACTTTATTAATGTTTTTACAAAGAGCCATATGCTGACTTATTTTAAAAACAGTATTATCGTTTTGATCGGTGTATTAGTTCCATTACTTTTATTTGCGCTGATGGCTGGATTTGCACTTAGTAAAATTAAATTCAAAGGAAGAAAAGTAATCCTGAACTATTTCCTGCTTGGATTAATGCTTCCTATGCAGGTTGCCTTGATTCCCTTGTTCAGTATCTTTAATAAAATGGGACTGATCAATACATATCCGGCAATTATTTTACCGCAGATTGCATTTTCATTGTCCTATTCCATCCAGCTGTTTTATTCCTTTAACAAATTCTTCCCGGAGGAAATGCTGGAAGCAGCTATTATTGACGGATGTTCTCCAATGGGCTGCTTTTTCAAAATGGTAGTTCCAATGTCCTTGAACTCTATCATTACCGTAGCTACCATGCAGGCTGTTTTCTGCTGGAATGAATATATCAATGCTTATACATTTACAAGATCAACAGATATGAAAACAATTACACTGGGTCTGAATGACTTCGTGGGAAGTATGGGACTGACTGACTGGGGCGCAACCTTTGCGGCAATAACAGTTACAGTACTTCCAGTATTTATTTTCTATTTCTTCAGCAGCAAGAAGATGCTTGCAGGTATGACAGCCGGTGCTGTGAAGGGATGAGTATTTAAATAAAATTTACAGATTAAGGGCAGATATATGCCTGTAAAGAAAAGGAGAATATATTATTATGCAGAAATTATACTATCAGTTTCCGGAAACCTGGTTCGGCGATTGTATGCCATTCGGACATGGGGATAAATTCTATTTATATCATCAGAGAGATACCAGAAAACCGGGACCATTTGGAGAGCCATTTGGCTGGGATTTAGCAACAACCTCGGATTTTGTTCACTACGAAGACTGTGGTGTGGCAATTCCAAGAGGAACTGACGAAGAGCAGGATCAGTTTATTTTCGCAGGAAGCGTTTTTGAAGCAGAAGGACAGTATCATATTTTCTACACTGGTTACAACCGTGATTATCCAGCTCTTGGAAAACCGTCTCAGGTACTGATGCATGCATATAGTGATGATCTGGTTACCTGGCACAAAACTCAGGATGCTCTTACCTTTACCCCACAGGAAGGCTATGATCCAGATGACTGGAGAGATCCATGGGTGATCCGTGATGAAGAAAATGATCAGTACTTACTGATTCTTGGAGCAAGACTGCAGGGACCGAAAACAAGACAGACAGGAAGAACTGTTAAGTTTACATCCAAGGATCTGAAAAACTGGAAGTTTGAAGGCGATTTCTGGGCACCGGATCTTTATACCATGCATGAAATGCCAGACCTGTTTAAAATCGGTGACTGGTGGTATCACATTGTGACTGAATACAGTGACAGAAGCAAAATGGTTTACCGTATGAGCAAGAGCCTGAATGGTCCATGGATCGCACCGAAGGATGATGCATTTGATGGCAGAGCTTATTATGCAGGACGTACTTTTGAGCTGAATGGACAGAGAATTCTGTTTGGATGGGTTGCAACGAAAGACAAAGATGATGATGACGAAAACTTCATCTGGGCAGGAACCTTTATGGCGCATGAGGTATACCAGAAAGAGGATGGTACTCTTGGTGTAAGAATTCCGGAAACAGTATGGAATGCTTTTGACAAAGAGGAAAAGAAGGATGATTTCGTTATCGATACACCAACTAAGAGTTCAGAAGTAGTTGTTGGAAGAAATACCGGTGACATTTTCAAATTCGAAGCAGATGTGGAATTTTCTGAAGGCACAAGAACATTTGGCGTGAGATTTTATGAGGACGAGGACAAAGCAGAATCTTACCAGTTTGTATTTAATACTACAGAGAACCGTTATGTATTCGAGAAGAAACCGAACTGGCCATGGCCAGCAAATCAGAACATCGGACTGGAAAGACCGCTTGATCTGATTCCTGGAAAGAAATACAATATCCGTATGATCGTGGACGATACAATTGCGACAATTTATGTTGATGGTGTGGCTTTGAATGCACGAGCATACAAGAGACCAGGAGAAAGCTTATCTTTATTTGCGTCAGAAGGAAGTCTGAAGGTTACAAATTGTGAGGTGACTACCGGGCTGAAGAAATAAGTCGCAAAAAGGAAATTTTTAAGGCTTCATTAAACAGATACATAATTTTATAAAAAAGTCATAGGGTATCATAAGAGATATTGTATAAGTTCCAAATCTTATGATACCCTTTTTATGGATTCCACGTAATATAAAAATATCAATATTGTTATAAAAACAATAAAAATATAGCATTTATTCAGAGTCTTTTTTTATCATCTGAATCCGCTTACGGTTATAAACCAGATGCAGATACATAGCATCCTGTGCGCGGAGCGGATCATGAGCGGCAATGGCATCCGCAATCGCGCGGTGGGTCTCGATGGTTTCTTCCAGCAGTGTACCTCTGGTGGTCTCTACAAACAGAGGAATCGAGCTGTTGATCACAGGAACCAGTCTTGGAACTACAACATTTTTGCTGCTTAAAGCAATAGCTGCATGAAACTCTATATCCTTTTGTGTATGGTCCTCGTGCTTTCTTAATAATTCTTCAACTTCATCGCAAAGTGCGGTGATTTTTTTTATGTCTTTTTTATCGGCGCGTGTAGCTGCCATTGCAGCAATAGATGGCTCAAGAAGAAAACGCACTTCCAACAGGTCGGTGATTAGTTTTTGTTTGTTTCCGATAAAAGTGAAGCCCAGTGGATCGTCCACCATTCCGGGGGAAGATGAGATATAGGTGCCGGAACCCTGTCGGATCGTAACAATATTTCGGGATGCGAGAAGCTTCATGGCTTCCCGGACAGAACTTCTTCCTGCATTCAGACGCTCAGAAAGAATGGTTTCATTCGGTAATTTATCTCCTGGTTGTAAGTTTTCTTCTAAAATAAGCGCAATAATGTCCTCTGATATTTTTTGAGGAAGACTTTTTTCTTCTGATAATGAATTCATCATATGATTTGCTCCATTCCTGATGTGATAATTCTTGTATCTTATGATAATGTTTTTTGAAATCAATGTCAAAATGCTAAATTGCACAAAAATAAATACAGAATTTTATATAAAATTCCGTATTGCGTTTTTGGCGAATAGAATATATTATAAAGACATCAGATGAATTCAAAGAAAAAGACAGCAATTAAAGGAAAAATGACATAAAAGCCACCAAAAAGGTCAGATGAATTCATAGGAAGATTGTAAAACATCAGATGAATCAAGGAGGTAAAAGGAAAAAATGGAAGAAACAACTTTTGCGGCGGATCCAATGAGACTGATGATCGCGGCGGCGGTGGGAATTGTGGTTCTGCTGGTACTGATCATCAAATTTAAGCTTCATCCGGTTCTGTCAATGATGATTTCCGCAATCATCATTGGAGCGGGAGCAGGAATGCCGCTTACGATGATTTCGGACACAGTAGAGAAAGGTGTTGGAAAGACACTACAGGGAATTGCGCTTCTGGTAGGATTGGGATCCATGTTTGGCGGAATTTTGGAGGTAAGCGGAGGAGCCCAGAGAATAGCAGAGACATTGATCGGTAAATTTGGTCAAAAAAAAGCCGGATGGGCACTTGGACTTACAGGACTTGTAATTGGTACCACCGTATTTTTTGAAGCTGGTGTTGTGGTACTGATCCCATTGGTATTCAGTGTTGCGAAACAGACCAGAAAATCCACCCTGTATTATGCGATTCCCCTTCTTTCCGGTCTGGCCAGTGGATATGCTTTTGTTCCACCTTCAGCAGGCTCGGTACTTGTGGCAAATGCCCTTGGCGTGAACCTGGGAACCATGATCATGGTAGGAGTTCCAACCGCACTGATCTGTATGATGGTTTCCGGAATCTTCTGGGGAAGCTTCATTGGTAACAAGATTCATACAGAGCTTCCGGCAAATGTGGAAGAGATTAAAGATGATGGAAAAGACCTTCCGCCTTTTGGCCTGGTATTAGGTGTGATCCTGATTCCGCTTGTTCTGATCCTTCTCAGCACATTATCCAAGTATATGCCGCTTCCAGAAGGAGTAAAGGATGTTCTGGGATTCATAGGAAAACCATTCCTTGCACTGACCATTGCGACATTGGCATCTATGTACTTCCTGGGAATCAAACGAGGATTTACCGGGGCGCAGTTAAAGAAAATCCTGGATCATTCACTCAGACCGGTAGGCATGATCCTTCTGGTAATTGCCAGCGGCGGAGTGATCCGATGGATGCTTCAGGATTCCGGCCTTGGAAACATTATTGGACCGGTGCTGGAGAAGAGTGGGCTTCCATTGATCCTGATCGCATTTCTCATTGCACTTCTGGTCAGAGCTTCTGTAGGAAGTTCAATTGTAGCGATGACAATGGCATCCGGAATTATGGCAACCATGCCGGCTGTAATGGGTACCAGCATGCTTTACAGAGCTGCTATGTGCTGTGCAATCTGTGGCGGCGCAACTGCACTGAGCCATGTGAATGATGCAGGCTTCTGGCTGGTAACCTCATTCCTTGAGATCGACGAAAAGACAACCCTGAAATCCTGGACGATCATGGAGACACTGATCGGTGTTACGGCACTTATTGTAAGCTTTATTGTTTCAATCTTTGCATAGGAGGCAGGACGCAATGATAAAGATACCGGTTTATTTAAGAGATATGTGTGATGCCAAGCATCTGGTGCAGGCTGCATCAGGATGTGAGAAAAATGTAGATCTGATCTGTGGAAGATATATTGTAGATGCGAAATCAATGCTGGGTGTGTTCAGTCTGCCAACATTTGATGATGTAGAACTTGGAGCAGAAGAAGAGGACGAAGAGAAACTCAGGAAAACACTGGAAAGTTTAAAGCTTATCAGAGAATAAAAAATGGAGGAAAAAATCATGCAGTTAAAAAGTCAGGAAATGAGAAAACTTGCACCGGAGCTTGATCCGCTGCGTATTGGAACAGGATGGACAAAAGAAGATCTTGGAAAAGTCCAGGTTATGGTTGAAAGCACCTATGGTGACAGCCATCCGGGAAGCGGACATCTGAATATCCTTGTAGAAGAAGTCCGCAAAGGAATCGCAGAAGAAGGCGGTTTCGGAGCACGTTATAACTGTACCGATATCTGCGACGGTGAAAGCCAGGGAACAGATGGAATCAACTACAGTCTGGCCAGCCGTGAGATGATCGCCAATATGATCGAAATCCATGCAAATGCTACTCCTTTTGACGCAGGTGTATACCTTTCAAGCTGTGACAAAGGTGTTCCGGGAAATCTGATGGGACTTGCCAGAGTAAACATTCCTTCCGTATTTGTTCCAGGTGGAACCATGAATGCCGGACCGGAAATGCTGACACTGGAGCAGCTTGGAATGTACAGCGCAAAATTCGAGCGTGGCGAAATTGATGAAGAGAAGCTTGACTGGGCAAAATGCAATGCATGCCCAAGCTGTGGCGCATGTTCCTTTATCGGAACTGCATCTACCATGCAGATTATGGCAGAGGCACTTGGACTTGCACTTCCAGGCACAGCCCTGATGCCGGCAACCAGCCCTGACCTTCTTGACTTTGCAAGAGAAGCTGGAAGACAGGCAGTGAGAATTGCCCAGATGGAAAATATGCGTCCTTCTGACATTGTAACTATGGACAGCTTTGAGAATGCAATTCTTGTTCATGCTGCAATTTCAGGAAGCACCAACTGTCTGCTTCATCTTCCGGCAATTGCCCATGAGTTTGGCATTGAGATCACAGGTGATACCTTTGATAAGCTGCACAGAAATGCAAGATATCTTCTGGATGTACGTCCGGCAGGCCGCTGGCCAGCAGAGTGCTTCTACTATGCAGGTGGTGTACCGGCAATCATGGAGGAGATTAAAGAGCATCTCCACCTGGATGTCATGACAGTTACCGGAAAGACATTAGGAGAAAACCTGGAAGAACTGAAGAACAACGGATTCTATGAAAAATGTGATAAATGGCTTCAGGAATTTAACAAACGTTACAATGTAAATGTTACGAAGGAAGACATCATCCGTCCATATGACAAAGCAATCGGAACAGATGGAAGTATCGCAGTTCTTCGTGGAAACCTTGCTCCGGAAGGTGCCGTGATCAAACACACTGCATGCCCGAAGGAAATGTTCAAATCTGTTCTTCGTGCAAGACCATTTGACAGCGAGGAAGAATGTCTGGATGCAGTCCTGAAGCATAAGGTTCAGAAGGGTGACGCAGTCTTCATCCGTTATGAGGGACCGAAGGGAAGCGGAATGCCGGAAATGTTCTACACTTCTGAGGCAATCAGCAGTGATAAGGAACTTGGAAAGAGCATTGCTCTGATCACAGACGGACGTTTCTCAGGAGCATCTACCGGTCCGGTTATCGGACACTGCAGTCCGGAGGCTGTTGATGGAGGCCCGATCGCTCTTGTGGAAGAAGGAGACCTTATCGAAATCGATGTTATGGAAAGAAAACTGAACATCATCGGAATCGCAGGAGAACGCAAGTCTATGGAGAAAATTGACCAGATTCTTGCAGAAAGACGTAAAAACTGGAAACCACGTGAAATGAAATACAAAAAAGGTGTCCTGAGACTTTTCAGCCAGCATGCTGCAAGTCCAATGAAGGGAGCTTATCTGGAGTATTGATTATGAAGCATAAATTTATTACCATCGGCGAGATCATGCTTCGCCTGACTCCGCCGGATTATGAAAAAATCAGAACCGCAACATCTTTTGAGGCAAGATATGGGGGAAGTGAGGCCAATGTGGCCCTCTCCCTTGCAAATCTTGGAGTAGATGCCTCATTCTTTACAGTAGTTCCGGGAAACAGTCTTGGAAAAAGTGCTGTACGTATGCTGCGAAGCAATGACGTAAATTGCGACAGCGTAGTTTATTCAACAGAAGAAGAGACACCGACACATCGGCTTGGAACCTATTATCTGGAGACGGGTTACGGAATCCGCCCAAGTAAAGTGGTGTATGACAGAAAGCACAGTGCCTTTTCCGAATATGATTTCAGCAAAACAGATGTGAAGAAACTTCTGGAAGGTTACACCTGGCTTCATCTGAGCGGTATCACTCCTGCACTTGGAAAAAGCTGCAGCGAACTGATCCTGACCTGCCTGAAAACAGCAAAAGAGAATGGTATGACAGTCAGCTTTGACGGAAATTTCAGAAGTACATTGTGGAGCTGGGAGGAAGCAAGAGATTTCTGTACCCTCTGTCTTCCATACGTAGATGTTCTCTTTGGAATCGAGCCTTATCATATCTGGAAAAATGAAGAAGATCATACCGCAGGTGATGTAAAGGATGGTGTTCCATTCCAGCCGGATCGTGAACAGCAGGAAAAAGTCTTCAAGGCTTTTGTAGAGAGATATCCGAATATCAAATGCATTGCAAGACATGTGCGTTTTGCACACAGCTGCAGTGAGAACAGCCTTATGGCTTATCTCTGGTTAAACGGAAAGATTTACGAAAGCAACCGGCTTACCTTCCATATTCTTGATCGTGTTGGCGGTGGAGATGCATTTGTAAGTGGTATTATTTATGCACTGATGAATGAATATACACCAGATGATATTGTAAACTTTGGTGTTGCAGCCAGTGCAGTGAAGCATACCATTCATGGTGACGGAAATATTACAGATGATGTTTCTCTGATCAGACATGTGATGGAAATGAATTTTGATATAAAAAGATAACGAAAGGAAATTTAAATGATGGATATAGCAGAAATGTTTCAGAAGCTTGGTGTTGTTCCGGTAGTTGTGCTGGAAGATACAAAAGATGCAGTACCCCTTGCCAAGGCACTTGTTGAAGGTGGACTTCCATGTGCAGAGGTAACTTTCCGTACAGAGGCAGCAGAAGAATCAATCCGTCTGATGACAGAGCAGTTTCCGGAGATGCTTGTAGGAGCAGGAACTGTTCTTACCAGAGAGCAGGTGGATGCAGCTGTTGCAGCTGGTGCGAAGTTCATTGTAAGCCCTGGATTTGATCCGGAGATCGTAGATTACTGTCTGGAAAAAGAAATTCCTGTTTTCCCAGGCTGCGTCACACCGTCTGAGGTTGCGCAGGCAGTAAAAAGAGGCCTTAAGGTGGTAAAATTCTTCCCGGCAGAACCAGCAGGCGGAGTTTCCATGATCAAGGCTATGGCTGCACCTTATGTGGGAATTAAGTTTATGCCCACTGGCGGTATCAATGCAAAAAATCTGGAAGACTATCTTTCCTTTGACAAAATTATATGCTGCGGCGGAAGCTGGATGGTAAAAGGAGAGCTTGTAAATAACGGAGAATTTGACAAGATCAGAGAACTGACAGCAGAAGCACGAAAACTGGTTGATTCCATCCGAAAATAATCGGAGGTATTACACATATTCATATTCACAAAAAACAGGATCCTGCATGAAAACAGGGTCCTGTTTTTTACACACATACCCTTCATACAATAAAAAAACCCCTATAAACCCAAACTCTCCCCCTCTATCCCAACCCCATCGTATGAGTTAAGATAATATCAACAAAGGAAAACAAAAACAAATAAATAAGGAGGGAATGGAATGAATGAGGTCATTGTCTCCATGAACAATATCAGCAAAAGTTTCCCGGGTGTTAAGGCTCTGGATCATGTAAAATTTGAGCTGCGTTCTGGAGAAGTCATGGCGCTGCTGGGAGAAAATGGAGCCGGAAAATCGACCCTGATGAAAATCCTCAGCGGTGTATATACCAGAGACGAAGGAACGATGGAAATCTTCGGAAAATCCTATGACGACCTAACACCAAAGCAGGCCCAGGAAGCAGGAGTAGCCATTATCCATCAGGAATTGAACATGTGCAGGCACTTAACAGTAACGGAGAACATGTTCCTTGGAAGAGAAGTAAAAGGTGGTTTATCCTTAAATAATGCGAAGATGCGGAAAGAAGCCAAGAGGGTTCTGGACGATCTTCGAATCGACATCAGTCCGGATCAGATCGTAGGAGATCTGCCAGTATCCAAACAGCAGATGGTTGAAATTGCAAAAGCACTTTCCATCGATGCAAGGATCCTGATCATGGACGAGCCTACATCCTCTCTGACAGCAAAAGAAATTGATGATCTTTTCCGTATCATCCGAAAGCTGAGGGACGAAGGAAGAGGAATCGTATACATTTCACACAGACTGGAAGAACTGTCCCATATCGTGGACAGAGTTACCATCATGCGAGATGGACAATACATAACAGACGGTAATTTCAAAGACATGGACATGGACTACATTATCAAAAATATGGTAGGCCGTGAAATCAAAGAAAAATTCCCGAGAGTGGAATGCAGGAAAGGCAAGAAGATTTTTGAAGTGAAAAATCTCAATGCCGGAAAAATGGTCCGAGATATCAACTTCTCTTTATATGAAGGCGAGATCGTAGGATTTGCGGGACTGATGGGAGCCGGAAGAACGGAGACTACAAGAGCCATCTTCGGTGTTGATCCGAAAGACAGCGGAGAGTTTTATGTGGATGGTAAAAAAATCGAAGTCAACTGTCCAATGGATGCCATTCGAAACGGTGTTGTGCTTGCTCCTGAGGATCGTAAAAAAGACGGTCTCTGTACGAAACTGAGCATCCGTCAGAACCTGGCACTGCCAAATCTTGACCTTGTATGCAATAAGATGGGTGTGATAAACTCAGGAAAAGAAGATGCTCTTTGCGAAAAAGCAGTGAAGGATCTCCAGATTAAAACACCGAATGTGGAAATTGATTCCGGCAATCTTTCTGGTGGAAACCAGCAGAAAGTAGTTGTTGGAAAATGGCTCGCAAGAGATTCAAGGGTTGTTATCTTTGATGAGCCCACAAGAGGAATTGATGTTGGCGCAAAGGTAGAAATTTACAATCTGATGAATGAGCTGAAAAAACAGGGAATTGCAGTTATGTTTGTATCCTCTGAAATGCCGGAGGTCATGGGAATTGCAGACCGTATCATCGTAATGTGTGACGGACGTATCACCGGTGAGGTTTCAGCAAGGGAAGCCACCCAGGACGAGATCCTTACAATGGCAACATCCTTTGAAAACAAGAGTATTAAGGAAACTGAGGGAGGAAGTAAAAATGAATAGTAAACAGCAACGCCCTTTAAAGAAATTATTGGGAATCAGGGGAATGGGGGCAGCACTTACCGCATTCGTGGGGCTGATCATTATTTATATCGCATTTGGTATCATTAACCCGGCGGTTTTTTCAGGACAGAATATGTTGAACCTGCTGCGTTCCATGTCCAAGTACCTGTTGATCGGTATTGCACAAAGTTACGTACTGATCACTGGAAACATTGACCTGTCAATCGGATCCATGGTCGGAATGAGCGCCATGATCGCAGCTACCTTAATGACAACAGGAATGGTACCATTCCTTGCAATTGTGATCGCACTTATTGCCTGTCTGGTAGTTGGTGTGGTAAATGGATATCTGGTTGGAAAATTTAAACTCCCTCCATTTATTGCAACTCTGGGAACCATGTTCGTAGCACGAGGAATTGCCTACATGGTAAACGGAAACAGAAATACAGATGCCATTGCAACAGGTGTTGGAAAAGAAACGGCTGATGCATTCCAAAATTGTTTTTATTACGGTAAAACGCTTGGCATTTATAACACATTCTGGATCGCACTTGTTATTTTTGTTATATTTTTCTTTATCTTATCCAAGACACGTACAGGCCGTCATATTTACGCAATCGGTTCTAACGTGGACGCGGCAAAGCTTTCTGGTGTAAACGTAGTTTCCACCACAGTAAAGACTTATCTGGTAAGCTCCGTATGCTCCTGTGTAGTTGGTCTTATCCTTTGCGCACAGGCTGGTATGGGAAATATGGAAGCTGGAAACATGTACGAGATGTATGGCGTAGCAGCCGGCGTAATCGGTGGCGTTTCCCCACTTGGAGGAACTGGAATCCTTCTTGGAACCTTCGCAGGTGCAGCTGTCTGGCAGACTCTGGAAAATGGTCTGAACATGATCGGTGCACAAGTTGGTATCCAGCGAGTTGTAATCGGCGTGATCGTAGTTGCAGCCGTATTGCTGGATGTAGTTGTAAGAAACGGACAGTTTGGCAAACACAGAAAAAAATAACCGCAAGAAAACAGTATTTTTCACAGGAAAATGAAATCGACAACTGAATATGGGAGATGTAAAATAATTTCATGAAACTAAACCGCAAATGGAGAAGGCGGGTAGTTATAAAAAATAATTTTTAGGAGGATTTTTACAATGAAAAGAAAACTTTTAGCTATGGTATGTGCAGTATCTATGATCGCTTCCCTTGGAGCAGCTACTGTTTATGCATCAGATGATGTTAAGGCTACAGGCGATGAGAAAATTGCGCTGATCACAATGGACTCTATCGACCAGCACTGGATCACCCTGAACGAAGGCGCTCAGGAAGAAGCAAAAGAGCTTGGTGTAACAGTTGACTTCATGTCCCCGAATACAAAAGATGACGCTCAGCAGATCGAGTGTGTAAACAATGCAGTAGCAGGCGGTTATGATGCAATCATGGTTGCTGCAAACGGACCAGACGCTATTTCTTCCGCACTTCAGGAAGCAAAAGATCAGGGAATTAAGATCGTATATGTTGATTCCCCTGCAAATGTAGAGGCAGAAGCTACTTTCTCCACAGACAATGAGGCAGCTGGAACAACAGCAGGAGAAGAGATGAAGAAGGCGCTTGAGGATGCTGGTATTACATCTGGTAAAATCGGTATCATTAATGTAAACGCAGCTACTGATTCCTGCGTAAACCGTGAGGAAGGCTTCCGCGCAGCATTTGACGGCACAGACTTCGAGATCATGGAAACCCAGTACGGCGAAGGTGATGCTGCAAAATCCCAGAGTATCGCAGAGAACTACATTACACAGGGTGTTGTTGGTATCTTCGGATGTAATGAAGGCTCCACAACTGGTGCCGGAAATGCCATCAAAGCAGCTGGAAACGCTGACATCATCGGTGTTGGTTTTGATAAATCTGACGCGATTCTGAACCTGATCGACGACGGATATCTTCTTTGCACAATGGCTCAGAACCCAGATGTTATGGGATCTGAAGGCGTAAAAGCAGCTGTAAAAGCAATCAACGGCGAGGAACTCGGCGGAGAAGTTACAGATACAGGTGTATCTGTGATCACAAAGGATTCTGATAAATAATCTGAAATAAAAGGAATATTGTTCATGGAACGTCATGGATATGATGACGGCTGGGGCAGTAATTATAAGGAGCAAGAAACCGTCGGTTTTTCCGGCGGTTTTCTTGCTTAAAATGCTGAAATGGATTATTATTAGAAGTAAGAAAAAGTGGAGAGAGTTTCTAAAAAAATGGGGAAATTTCTTCACAGTAATCATGTAATGGGGACGGAGAACATGGAGATTTTAAAGGTAGTAATTGCAGATGATGAGGTGCGGATCTGCCAGCTGATCCAGGCACTGATCGACTGGGATTCTATGGGAATGAAGGTGGTGGGAATCGCCCACAACGGAGAGGAAGCCTGCGAAATGGTACGGCAGACACAGCCGGATATTCTGATCACAGATATCCGCATGCCAGGCTGCAGTGGCCTGGAGCTGGTAAAAAGGGTGAAGGAGCTGGATTCCGCTCTGGAAGTAATCATAATCAGCGGTTACGCCCATTTCGAGTATGCACAGCAGGCTATCAGTTACGGTGTGGGACATTATCTTCTGAAGCCGGTAAACAAGGGGGAACTGACTGCTACCCTGCAGAAATTGCAGAAAAAGATCGGGGAGCGCAAGGAGTCGGAACTGAATCATCAGGAGCTTGTAAATAAGGCGAAAAGGGATGATGACCATTTACGGGCAAATCTGATCGACCGGCTGCTGGATCAGCCGGATATGCCGGTTTCACAGGACACATTGACGAGTATTTATCATCTGAAAGCAAGACAGGGAGTGTACCAGGCGTTTTGTGTAAAAGTGGATTATGGAAGAAAGATCATTTCTGGCGGCAGAATGGATGGAACAACAGGTCTGGCTGGCGCACGAGAGATCAGCTCCACTTCCAGTGAAATCCTTATGGAAAAAGTACGTGAGGTCCTGGAACGAAATCTGAAAAAAGACAGCCGCGAATTAGTTCTTCTGATTCGTGATGACTATTGCTACGGTATTCTTAACTATCCGGAAAGTGAGAAGGAATCCATCCGCCGGAGCATGAAGAGCAGCCTTACCCAGATGGAAATCCAGAAAAATATGTTTCAGCATGTAAGCTTTTCCATGGCAGTTGGAGCTGCATACAAAGAGGCAGAGCATTTGGCTGACTCTATGCAGGAAGCCCGAAAACTGATCCAGGAAAGGCTGGTAAAAGGGGACGGACGGGTTCTTGACTGTCTGGGAAAAGCTTCAGAAATCCAGGAGAGCGAGTTGCTGAAAAAGTATCTTCGTGAGATTACTCATGCCGTAGAAATTTCCAGCATTCAGAATGCAGCAGAAGCAGTAGAGGATTTGCAGGATACGGTAAATAAGGCGAAAGAAATTCGTGGCAGCGAGATTTTTGAACTGGTGTATGCAGCAGCTGATATTTTTGCGGCAAGTATTCGGATTCCAGAGCGTACTGCTACTGTGGAGGAATTCCGTAAACAGTGTGATAAATGTGGAAAAATAGAGGAAATTTTTTCCTGTCTTGGGGATTTCCAGAAAAAATATATCCAGGAGCAGGCTGAACGCTATGAAACTGATACTATCCGCCCGGTTCGCAAGGCAAAGGAATATATCCAGAACCATTTCAGTGATCCGCTGACTTTAGAGGAAGTCAGCGAGATAGTGGGACTTAGCACTGCTTATTTCAGTGCCTTATTCAAGAAGACAGAAGGAGAAGGTTTTGCAAAATATCTGATCAACGTGAGAATGGAACAGGCCAAGCTACTCCTTCGGGAATCCAATCTTCCAGTAACAGAAATCTGCAGGAGGGTAGGATATAACGATCCGAAACATTTCACACATACCTTTGAGAAAGCGGCAGGGGTGAAACCCTCTACATATAGAAAATTGTATGGATAAATCAAAAATGAAATTTAAAGAAAAACTGAAATACATATCCAACCGGGCTCTTGTCCTGGGAACGGTAGTCTTCGGGAGTTTTATTATTCTGGCGGTAATTCAGCTGTTATTGGCATATAAAGGCGAAACACCCTGGTGGATGGCCATAATTATAACAATATTTGCAATTTTGTTTCCGATTGTATTCTGGCTGTGGATTCACCGCCCTTACATGCGCTGTGAAAAAATGACGGATCGTTTTCTGGATGGTTATATTTTTTCCGAAAAAGAAGATATGGAACTCTTGAACCTGACTCCAAGCATCCAGAAGCAGATGAAAATGGTAGACCGCATTGTGCGTTCTCCCCAGTATATGGATCTGAACAAAAGACAGGCTCAGTACCTGGCTTTGCAGAATCAGATCAATCCCCACTTTCTTTACAATACACTGGAAAGCATCCGTGGAGAAGCTATTATTGCAGGTCTGGACAGCGTTGCAGATATGACAGAAGCCCTGGCAAGATTTTTCCGTTACACCATTACCAAGGTGGAGAATCTGGTTTCTGTGGAGGAAGAACTGGATAACTGTGAGACTTATTTTGGAATTCAGAAATATCGTTTCGGGGACCGGCTGCAGCTTCATATTGATTATGATATTGCAGAGTATGAAAAGATCATGAACTGCAGAATCCCCAAACTGACGTTGCAGCCGATTCTGGAAAACAGCATTATCCATGGCGTGGAGCTGAAGGTTGGCGGTGGAAATCTTTATATCCGTTTTCAGTGTACAAAGGATCGCCTGCTCATCCGTATTTCAGACGATGGGGTGGGAATGGACGAGATGACTTTAGCAAAGCTGAACCAGAAGCTGGGCAAGTCAACCAAGGCCATTCACGACAATGAAGAAAAACAGGGCGGAATTGCTCTGGTGAATGTGAATAACAGAATCCATTTGATCTTTGGGGATGAATATGGCATGCATGTTTATTCTGTACCAGGAGAAGGAACAGATGTGGAGATCACCATCCCTATACTTACTGACGACAGACAGGTGAAAAACAGGAGCGTGTTGGTATGAGAAACGAAGTTCTCAGAATGGAGCGTGTGACGTATAAAGAGGATGAGGTTGTGAAGCTGGAGGACTTCAATCTTCAGATTTTTCAGGGAGAGATTATGGGATTTATGCCTGTTAACAGTCATGGAAAAACAGCTCTTCTGAAGCTTCTGGAACGGAATCTTCCCCTCTATGACGGTTATATTTATTATGGAGGGGAAAAGGTAAACACCTGGAAAGAGAATTACAAGGCAGCAAACAGGATCAGCATTATCCAGGAGAAAAGTTCTCTGGCAGGAAATCTGAACATTGCAGATAATATTTTTGTCCTGCGTCCGGGCTTTCGCCAGTGGGTGATCCGCACAAAGATCCTGAACCGGCAGATGGAACCTTTTTTAGAAGATATCGGAATGGACATTCCCCTTAATAAAGATGTGGAGAAGCTTTCTACTTTTGAACGGATCATTGTAGAATTGCTCCGGGCTGTGATTATGGGATATCATCTGATCGTGCTGGACGAAGTTGGAGCCCTTGTCAGTGATGATGAGTTGAAAAAGCTCCATGGAATTATCCGTCGTTATGTGAAAAAAGGGTTTTCTTTTCTTTATATCTGTTCTCATCTGGAAGAGATTTCCAGTATCTGTGACAGATGTGCGCTGTTTACCAATGGAAGAATCCAGAAGATTCTGGAAAGAGAGGAGCTGTTCAATGATCCGCCCGTAACTTACATGACGGAATATAACGACATGGTCCGTTATCATACGGAAAAAAGGGAAGGGCAGCAGGCTGCACCGGTTGTTTTTCAATGGAAGGGCTACGGAGAGGATGCAGCCTGCAATTTTTCCTTTGATGTGCATAAAGGAGAATGCCTGGCCGTACAGATTATGGATGCCAGGGGAATGGAGGAGCTACGGAAGATTCTGACCGGAGATATTTTACCGGAAAGTGGAGAAATCCTGTTGAATGGGAAGCAGACAGAGATTCCGGGAAATGGCAGGATTGCAGTAATCCAGGAACGTACTACAAAAACCATGATTTTTCCGAAACTGGATTATATGAATAATCTCTGTATTTGTCTGGCAGAAAAAGTTCCTTCAATCTGGCACAACAAACGTCTTCAGAAAAGTATTCGGAATGAATACAGTCCCATATTAGGGACAGATGTTTTTGAAATGCCGGTGGAGGAACTGAGTGAAAAGCAGAAGTATCAGCTGGTGTATACAAGAGTATTTTTGCAGAAACCGGAGATTCTGTTTTGTATTCAGCCTTTCTGCGGCGCTGATCTTGCTCACAGGATGTTTATCTGGAGTATGTTGGAAAAGTTCCTGGATAAGGGGATTTCGGTGGTGATCTTATCTTTGAATTTATCGGATTCCCTGGCTATGGCAGATCGCCTGTTGATTCTTGGGGAAAATGGGAAAAAGAAGGAAATTGTAAGAGAAAATTTCCATAAGATTACCTCGTCGGTGCCCTGGCTGCATAGGTATCCGTCAGAGAGAAAATAAAATGTATAAAACATAATACTAATAATTCGGATTGTATTTTCAAACACGCTCCAGAGCCTAAATAAGAAGCCCATGGCAACAGAAATAAAATTGCCATGGGTTTCTTTATAACTAAAATTCAATTTCAGTCAATCTTCAGAATCAGTTCCAGCACCCGTCTTGCACAGTGCTCTAATTCCGGGCGGCCAAGCTGTCCCATTTCCATGGCCTTTTTCACACGTTCTGGGAAACCAGTTCCCATTTTTACGTCATTTCCGGCCTTGATTTCTTTGTAATGCTCTGCTCTTGTCCACCAGTCAGTGGTGACCATTCCCTTGAAGCCCCACTCGCCGCGGAGAACATCTTCCAGAAGCTCACGGTTCTCAGAAGCGCGGTGACCATTGATTGCATTGTAGGAGGACATGATCGTCCATGGCTGTGCTTCTTTTACAATGATCTCGAAACCTTTCAGATAGATCTCGCGAAGTGCACGCTCGGAAACACGGGAATCGCTGTGCTTTCTGTTGGTCTCTTTGTTATTTGCTGCGAAATGCTTTACAGAAGCTGCAATGTGCTGGGACTGGATACCTTTTACCATAGCTGCGCCCATTTTTCCGGCAATCAGCGGATCCTCGGAATAGTACTCGAAGTTTCTTCCACAAAGCGGATTTCTGTGGATATTTACTGCAGGGGTAAGCCATACAGCAAGATTGTTCTCCTTCACTTCTTCGGCGCCAGCCTGTCCAACCTGCTGAACAAGAGCCGGATTCCAGGTGCAGGCAAGAAGGGTTGCACAAGGCCATGCTGTTGTGTTCATGCTGCATTCCCCGCTGATACGAAGACCGGCAGGACCGTCTGCTGTCATAATGGATGGAACACCATAATCCGGAAGATTTCCAAAGCCGAAGGTATTGGAAACACCTACGTTTGGCTGTCCTCCAAGAAGATGAATCAGATCGTCATCGCTTAACTGTTCCATAAAATCATCCAGGGAAAGCCTGCCTTCTGCTACATCAATAAACTGTTTTCTGCCAAAGTTGTCGAAAAGTGTGCCACGTGTACAGCAGCGGACTGCAGGGGTAATACCTTCCTCAGTGCCCGGCTCCATTTTCTCAAATACGCATTCGTTCATGTCATTGCATGCAGACTGTGGAAGCTCCTCAAAACTGCCGTCAGAGAGCATACGCTCTTTCAGGCTGGTTGGAACAAGATGAGCTGTCAGCTGCTTTGTGATCATATTTTCATACAGTTCCATTGTCAGGAGGCTCTCCTTAGTGTCGCGCACAGAAGTTCCAATATAGAACTTATAAGTACCTTTTTCCAGAATATATGCGGATTTCTTGATTTTTCCAAGGTCATCGTAGGAAGCCATGTCAGCCTTTGCAAAGGAAAGGCGGATCTGCTGTGTCTCACCTGGCTGAAGAAGACGGGTTTTTGCAAAAGCAGCAAGCTGGCGGGCTGGTTTCTTCAGAAGTCCCTGTGGAGCTTCGAAATAAATCTGGACAACTTCTTTTCCAGCCAGGTTACCGGTGTTGGTCACCTGAACTTCAGCGAAAATCTGATCCTCTGTTTCCCACATAGCGGTGGTGTTCAGGCAAAAGGTGGTGTAGGAAAGTCCGTATCCAAATGGATAGATTACTTTTTCCTGTGCTCCTGGAAGGGTTTCAAAATAACGGTAGCCTACATAAATATCTTCTGTATAGTTTACATAATCAAAAGACTCATGGAAGTTAGCAGTGGATGGATAATCATTTACGTCTGCAGCAAAAGTGTCAGCCAGCTTACCGGATGGATTCCCTTTGCCGGTGAGAAGCTCCGCCATGGCAAGCCCGCCTTCCATGCCACCCTGCCATCCAAGAAGAGCGGAGGAAATCCGGTCATCATTTTTTACCCAGGAAAGGTCCATGATTCCGCCGATATTGAGAACGACTACGATATCATCAAAGCGCTCTTTTACCATGGAAAGCATTGCTTTCTCCCTGGTAGTGAGATAGAAGTCGCCATCTGGGAAAACTTCGCCGGAAATTTTCGGCATGGTGGTTTCTGTATCCCATGGATTAAATTCGTTGTTGCATTCAATGCTGGAACGGTCCCAGCCCTCGCCGGAGAAACGGCTGATCACAACAACTGCAACGTCAGCAAATGCTTTTGCGCCGTCAGCAAGCTCCTGGGAAAGCTCTGGCTCTACCGTCATTCCTGGTGCGGCACCTTTTTCATACTGATGTCGGATATCGGTGCGGTAAAAATCGGATAACGGTTCGTAGATCTGAACGGCGTTTTCCTGCATTTTCAGCCCATCGTAAAGGTTGTGTACATAAGAAACCATAACATCACCGCTTCCGCCGCCGCCTTTTACATAGTCGAAGCTGCCCTTGCCAAAAAGGGCGATGCGTGTGCCCTCAGTAAGAGGAAGCAGGTTTTTCTCATTTTTTAGAAGAACCATACCTTCTTTGGCGGCTTCTTTGGAAAGAAGGATATGTTCTTTGCTTGCGGTAACACGGCCGCTTTCCCTAAGGGGAAGGTTTGGCTGGAATTTAACTCTGGTCCATTTGTTCATTGTGGGATGTCCTCCTGTAGATAAATTTATAATTAGAAATTTTTTTTCGTGTAGTTGTCTTGATGTTGCTATTGTACTGGAAAAAGCGGTGGTGTACTAGATGGTTTATTGCTTCTTTTATAGGTCTTTCTTGATATTACAGATGAAATATTATATATTATCATAAAGAATAGATGGTGTATTTTGATTTTAAACCTGTGATATAAGTGTTGTGTATTTTGGATGAGGATGGAAGTCGGGAAATTTGAGTGAAAAAAGAAGGTGAGGCATACTATGAGAGCGGAATATGAAAACGTGCTGGATGATCATTTGGGACAAATTCATTTTACATATGTAAATACCTGGGATGAACTGTTACCAGCACACTGGCATGAGCATTTGGAAATTATTTATGTGCTTGGCGGCGAGATTACAGCATCTATTAATGATGTGAGTTATGAGTTGAAAAAAGGGGATATTTTTCTGGTAAATTCCAATGATATCCATTATACCCATACGCATGAGGATGCCAGGTATTATCTTTTACAGATCCCGCCGGTTCATCTGGAAAGAATTTCTGCAAAGTGGGAGGGACTGAAATTTCAGGAGTTTATAAGGTCGAAATCAGCTGACGCATGTGTTCAGGGAGAACAACTGGAGAATGTGCAGGGAAAGGGACTTGTTGAGATGAGGGAGAATCGAAAGTCTACAAATCGGGCTGATGATCTGTATGATCAGTTGAGAGACGTATTTCGGAAAATTGCAGGCTTTTATGAAGAAAAAAAAGAAGGCTATCATCTTCTGGTGCTTTCTGCTGTTTACCGTTTACTTTATTTTCTTTATACAGAAGGAATCAGGAGTGAGGAAGATACAGAAACAGCTCACGGCACTCTGCGAGACTTGGAACGGATGAAGCTGTGCATGGAATTTGTCCGGGAACATTATGGGGAAAGAATTTCCCTTGCCGATGCTGCTGGGCTTTTGTCCATTACACCAGAGCATTTCTGTCGTCTTTTTCGCAAATATACAGGACAGACCTTCCTGGCTTATGTAAATCAGATCCGCATGGAGCATTTCCACACAGATCTTCTGGAGACAGATAAAAATATAACATTTCTTCTGGATAAAAACGGGATTACCAATTACAAAGGTTTTTTGCGAAAATTTAAGGAAGCTTATGGGGAATCGCCGAAGGAAGTAAGGAGAAAACAGCTGGGAAAAAAGCAAGAATGATTTTTTAGGAAGGCGCTGAAAATAATAAGCAGGACAGATTAAATGTCTGTCCTGCATTGGTTTATAACTGCGCTTTATTTTTTACCAGCATTTCATGAATGATATTCTGTGTATAAGCACCCAGGTGTTTTTTGTCTTCTTTTTCCAGCTGGTCTATGTAGATGGGGGTGCCATACTCCAGGATAACGTGGGTTTTCTTAACTCTTGGAAAATGGTTTTCCCAGATATCAGCGGAGCCGCTGATCGCCATCGGGATGATCGGACAGTTTGTCTTTGCGGCAATTTTGAAGCTGCCCTCATGGAATGGAAGCATGTCCAGTTCATCTTCATTTTTGTTTCGTGTACCCTCTGGGAAAATGCAGATGGAAATGCCGGATTTCACTTTCTCAATAGCAGTGAGAATGGTTTTCAGTCCCTGCTTCAGGTCATTACGGTCAAGAAACAGGCAGTGAAGACGTTTCATCCAGGTAGAAAGCAGAGGAACCTTTTCCATCTCTTTTTTTGCGATATAGCCGGTACGGATGGGGCAGCGTGGATAAGTGATCGGTACATCAAAAAAGCTTCTGTGATTTCCGATATAAAGAACCGGCACATCAGTTGGTACATTTTCCTCTCCGATAACAGTCAGCTTCACACCGGATATCCACAGGATAAAACGAAATACTGCCTGAACGATCCGAAGAGAGCTGATTTCCTTTGCCATAGGATTGAATTTGCCGATGATCCATTCTACAAAGAGAATGGGAATGGATAAAATCAGGAATCCAACCACTATGATCACGCATAAAATAAAACGAATCATATGATTTTCCTTTCTTTGATCTGTGCCTCATGCGTAGGAAGCATGTTTTGGCATATTGTTTATGTCTATTATATGTAATTTGAAAAATTCTTGCAATAAATCTTTTTTATTCCTCATACAATAAAATAAATGGAGATTGCTGTTTGCTGTGTTTAAAGGCTGAGCATCAGATGAACAGCAACGAGACATCTGAGGTGGCAGAATGAAAAAAACAAAAGCAGTTCTTCTGGGAGTAATTTTGTGGTCACTGCTTTTGATCAGTGGATGCAATTTTATCCGCATTGAGGAAGAGCCGCGGAAGCCTCTGGAGTATTCCATTGTAAAAAATGAAGAGATACCGGCAGAACTGGCTGCCCTGATACAGGAGAAAAAGAAGAATGAATTTCAGCTGACCTATCAATGTGAAAAAGACTTGTTTCTTGTAAAAGGATACGGGGAGCAAATGAGCGGAGGTTACAGTATTTCCGTGGAAGAACTGGGGTGGACTTCCCAGGCTGTTTTTTTCCGGACAATGCTGCTGGGGCCATCAGACGAGAAAATAACGATCAGTCCGCCTTCCTATCCTTACATCGTGGTGAAGACGGAATACCGAAAAGAACCTGTGATTTTTGAACGCTTTACTGAAAAAAGCGAAAATGATGCAATATAGCAGTCTGGTGAAAAAAGGAGTGGAAAATCGTGGAATTAAGAAAAGAAAGTGTGCAGATGCTTCAGATAAAAAGCCGTGCAGCCAGCCAGGTAACGTTTGATACAGATTATAATGTACCAGATGCAAAGCCGGATGTGGGTCGACTGATCCAGAACAAGGGTGACGTTTCCATGGATGAAGTGCGTCTTAGCGAAGGAAAGGCATTTATCAGCGGAAACCTGAACGTGGATATTCTCTATGTGGGGGAAGAAAACCAGAAGGTGAGCAGTCTGGGGGCAAAACTGCCTTTTGATGAGACTTTGAACCTGGAAGGGATTGCAAGTGGGGATAAAATGTGCCTGAAGTGGGAGATTGAGGATCTCAGCGTGCACATGATTCATTCCCGAAAACTAAACATAAAAGCAATTGTCACCTTTTATGCAGTGGTAGATGAAATGGCAGGGATTCAGCTTCCGGTGGAAATCAGTGAGGAGGGAATTTCAGTAAAAAGGAAGAAAGTCCGTTTAATGAGTCTTATGGTACATAAAAAGGACACTATGCGGATTAAGGATGAAATGACTTTAGTGTCCAATAAACCGAACATTGAACAGCTTTTGTGGTATACCATCGATGTCCGTGGAATGGATCTGCGTCCAGAGGATAATGTGGTGAAGGCAAGAGGGGAGCTGTCAGTTTTTGTCCTGTATTCGGGAGAAGATGAGGAAAATCCGCTTCAGTGGGCAGAGTATGTGCTTCCGTTTAATACGGAAGTGGAGTGTACTGGTTGTATGGGAGAGATGATTCCAAATATTGGCTTTTCCGTTATGCATCAGAGCATTGAAGTAAAACCGGATTCCGATGGGGAAGAACGGGTAATGAGTGTAGACACGGTGCTGGAACTGGACATGAAGCTTTACCGCGAAGAAGAGCATGACCTGATTCTGGATGTGTACTCGCCTTTGAAAGAATGCATTCCTCAGGGAAAAGAGATGTGTCTGGAAAGCCTCCTGGTACGGAATGACTCCAAATGCCGCGTATCTGACCGTATTGAACTGAAGGAAAGCCAGGGGAAAATCCTGCAGATCTGTCACAGCCAGGGACGTGTAAAGGTTGAGAAAACGAAAATTGTAGAAAATGGAATCCAGGCCGATGGAATTGTATTTATGAAAATCCTGTATATTACAGGAAATGATGAAATGCCATTCTATTCCGTTGATGGGATGATCCCTTTTTCCCATATAATTGAGGCAAACGGGATCAATGAGGACAGTATCTTTTTTCTACAGGCAGATCTGGAACAGCTGTCAACGTCTATGATCGACAGCAATGAGATTGAGGTGAAGGCTGTGATCAGTCTCAATGTGCTGGTGCTTCAGTGTGAAAACCGGATGATCATAAGCAAAGTGGAGGAGCGTCCCCTTGATATGGAGAAAATCCAGGCAATGCCGGGAATCACGGTGTATGTGGTGAAAAATGGGGATTCTATGTGGGATATTGCGAAAAGATTTTATACTACAGTGGAGGAAATCTGTGAGCTGAATGAACTGGAAGAGGACAGAGTTGTGCCTGGAATGCCGCTGCTGTTGGTGAAGAAGGTGGAAGGGTAAGGCGGCTTTCTGTTTACTGCATATATTTGGAGAAAACCTTTTCAAACATGCTCTGGTCACGTTGTGGACAGTAACGATATATATAGAATGAGAAATTTCCTCGCATAAATGTATTGAAAAAAATACAAAAATATTTTACAATAAAAGCATTGATAAAATTGTATACAAAGTACAAAGAAACTGCTGCCCTTAGAGCCTGCCAGAGGTTTTATGTGAGCGGCAGCTACAAGCGGAGGAAATTATGCGTTTACGTGCACTTGCAAAGATAAATCTGGGACTTGACGTGGTTGGAAAACGTGATGACGGATATCACGAAGTCCGTATGATCATGCAGACCATACAGATGTATGACGTGCTTGAAATTGAGAAAAAAAAGGAGCCGGGAATTGTCCTTACCACGAACATTCCTTACGTTCCTACTGACGAGCGGAATCTTGTATATAAAGCGGCGAAAATGTTAATGGATGAGTTTGATATAAAAGAGGGGCTTACCATGAATCTGGAGAAGTTTATCCCGGTAGCAGCCGGCATGGCTGGTGGAAGCTCTGATGCGGCAGCTGCTTTTGTTGGAGTGAACCGCCTGTTTGGACTGGGACTTTCTGAGGAAGAGCTGATGAAGCGTGCTGTGAAGGTTGGAGCTGATGTTCCTTATTGTGTGATGCGCGGAACTGCTCTTGCAGAGGGAATCGGGGAGAAGCTGACCAGACTTCCCAGAGTACCTTACTGCTATGTTCTGGTGGGAAAACCAGGAGTAAATGTTTCAACCAAGACTGCTTATGAGAACCTGAAACTGGACGATCCTGCTGTGGTTCATCCGGATATCGATGGTATGGTGACAGCTGTCAGAAATGGTGATCTTGATGGAATGATTTCCAGAATGGGAAATGTATTTGAACCGGGAATTATCAGCAAATATCCTGTGATCCAGGAAATCAAAGATTTGATGGAGAGCAACGGAGCACGTAAGGCCATGATGAGCGGAAGTGGTCCTACTGTATTTGGCATTTTTGATGATAAGGAGAAAATGGATCGGGCAGCAGCTGTTCTCAGGGAGAGCAGACTTGCGAAGACTGTTTTTGCCACAGATGTTTTTTAGCGGAGGAAAATACAAATGACAAGTGATTTTACAGTGCATATGGATGAGTATCTTCCACTTAGGGAGGTCGTTTTTAACACATTGCGTCAGGCAATCCTGAAGGGAGAACTGAAGCCGGGCGAAAGACTTATGGAGATTGCCCTTGCGGAGAAGCTTGGGGTGAGCAGAACTCCTATCCGGGAGGCCATGCGTAAGCTGGAACTGGAAGGGCTGGTTGTGATGATCCCGAGACGTGGAGCCCAGGTTGCCAATATTACAGAGAAGGATCTGAATGACGTTCTGGAGGTCAGGATCACTCTGGAAAATATGGCTATTGAGAAGGCCTGTGCCAATATGACAGATGCGGATATCCGGAAACTGGAGCAGGCGGCTGAGGTTTTCCAGACCAGTACGGCGGAAGGAGACCTGGTAAAGATGGCTGAGGCGGATGTGAATTTCCATGAGGTAATTTATGAAGCTGCTGATAATAAAAGACTGATGCAGGTTCTGAATAATCTTCGCGAGCAGATCTACAGATATCGTGTAGAATATTTGAAAGAGGATGAGTCCAGAAACCGTCTGGTGAAAGAGCATGAGAAAATTACCAGGGCGATTAAGGAACGGGACGTGAAAGCGGCACAGGAGCTGTCTTTTGAACATCTGGAAAATCAGCGGATGGGAATTATTCAGGCGATTCGGGCAGAAGAGTAAACTGAGTGGTTTTCTGGGAGCGGAGCGGGCACATCCTGCCCGCGTTCCTCTTTTGGGGAAGTTGAGAGAAAATGAATATAATTGTTTTTATGGGAGATACTGGGAGAGATAACCAGTGTCTTTTTTTTGTTGCCTGAAAATGGAAAAGAGGAGCAGCGTTGGATAAAAATGATAATATTGTTATGATTTCAAAGGATATTCGAGCAAATGAACGGTATATAAGAGAACGTCTGGCAGATTGTGGAGATATTCAGATCCGGAAGATGCGGCTGGGGGATGAGCGGAAGGTTGACTGTCTGATGGTCTATATTGAGGTAGCGACTTCCAATATGATGCTGGAGGACTCTGCCATTGGAAAAATGGTTGGGCATTTCTGGGAGATTTCGCCTGGGGAGATGCAGGAATTTGTGGAGTATAACAGTCTGGGAATTGCGGATGTAAAGAAGCTGACTGACATGGAGCAGGTGTTTGCAGGGCTGCTTGCCGGAAACGCGGTTTTCTTTATGGACGGATTTGACCAGGCTATGAAAATTTCCAGTGCCGGTTATCCAAGCATGGGGGTAACAGAAGTGGAGATGGAGAAGGTTCTGCGAGGTTCCAGGGAAGGCTTCTCTGATTCTGTGAAAATAAATTCGGCACTGATCCGGAAGCGGCTACGGGATACCAGATTAAAGGTAGTGGAATTTTATATTGGGGAGAGATCACATACACTGGTACAGATGGTGTACATGAAAGATCTGGTGCAGGAGGAATTTCTGGAGCAGGTGAAAGAGCGGCTTGGAGAGTTTCGAATTGATGGAATTCTGGACAGCGGAATGCTGGAACAGCTGACGGAGGATTCCTGGTTTTCCCCATTTCCACAGTATCAGACTACGGAAAGACCGGATCGGGCGGCGCAGGAAATTTTAAATGGAAAAGCAGTGCTTCTTTGTGATAATTCTCCGTCAGCGCTTATTTTACCAGGTGTTTTTCACAGTTTTATGGAAAGTAGTGAGGACTGGTATAACCGATTTGAAATGGCATCGTTTCTTCGAATACTGCGCTATGTGGCAATGGCAGCAGCTACGTTGCTGCCGGGGCTTTATCTTGCGGTGATCCGGTTTCATACGCAGATTCTTCCCACGAACATGCTTCTGTCCTTTGCCCAGGCAAGAGAAGGTGTACCATTTTCCAGCATTGCGGAGCTTGTTCTGCTGGAATTATCTTTTGAACTGATTCGGGAGGCAGGTGTGCGGATTCCGGGAGCACTGGGGAATGCTATGGGAATTGTGGGAGGACTGATCGTGGGATCCGCTGCTGTGGAAGCGAATCTTGTTAGCCCGATCGTGGTCATGGTTGTGGCAATAACTGCACTTGGTTCTCTGGCAATCCCAAATGAAGAATTTGCCTCAGCATTTCGGATGCTTAAATACTTCTTTTTGTTTTTGGGAGGATATCTGGGGATTTTTGGAATTGTGATCGGAGTATATCTGACAGTATCACATCTGGCAGGACTTCTCAGCTTTGGAGTCCCATATCTGACGCCCTTTGTCAAACAAAGTATGGATAATGGGACTGGAAACAAAATTGTGAGAGTGCCATTTAAAAAGAGATGGAGGCGTCCTTCATATGTCAGACAAAATGAGCGAGTGAGACTGCAAAAAATCCGCAATAAAAACAGGAAGGATAGGTAGCAGGAATAAATGAAATTTGCAGAAAATAATCGAATCTCCCAGCGGCAGCTCTACAGGCAGATCGTGATTGCGTTTATTGCACCATTAATATTGTGCCTTTTCGGAAACAGAAAAACTCTGGGGCTTGGCGGGCTGGCAGGGACTGCAGCAGCCCTTGCAGCTGTGCTGTTTTATGTGATTTTCCTCATCCGTCTTCGTTATGCTTTTGCCAGGCCCTGCAAAACAGCCGGTGTGGTGTGGGGACGGCTGACAGCGTTGTTTTTTCTTATATACTGTATTTTTGGAGCCGCATTTCTTTTGAACCTTCTGGGAGAAATTGTTGCAGTTAGTCTGGGAACAGGTATAGGAAAAAAATGGCTATGTCTGATCACATTGCTGGTTTGCAGTCTGGGCACGCAAAAGGGGATTCAGAGGCGAGGCAGAATGGGAGAAGTGTCAGGAGGCGTGGTACTTGCAGCGGTTATGCTTATGTTAGTCCTGGCTGTGGGACAGGGAAAATGGGAGTATTTTCAGGAAATGGTATGGAATTCCTCTTTCTCAGGAAGAAAAATTCTGGAAAGTGGATATGATGTGATATGTGCATTTTCCGGATTGGGGCTGCTTCCCTTTGCACTGAACTGTGTAGGAAACAGTAAAGATACAGGGAAAACTGTAAGCCTTGCCGTTTTTACCCTGGGAATTTTGCTTATTCTGACGGAATTGCTGCTTCCTTCTGTATTTGGATGGGGGCGGCTGAAATATGAAAGCTGTCCGATTTTGCCGCTTCTGTCAGGTGCGGAGCTTCCAGGGAATGTATTGGCAAGATTTGATGTCCTCTGGATGGGATTTCTTTTATACAGCCTTTTATTTTCTATTGGAAGTTTTCTGCATTATGGTCATTTAATTGTGGAAAAAGCAGATATGGGAACTGGAAAGCTGTGGATATCCATTCTGGTTTTTGCCGGAGCTGTGTGGGATATTGAAAGATGGGGAATCCGGAATAGTTTTCCATTATATTTGAAATATATTTTTGTGCCCGGAATGCTGGTGCTTCAGATTATGTTTTTTATGACAGGCAAAAAGAAGTGGAAAAAGAAGCTTGCCGTAGCGTGTGTCAGTGCATTGTTTCTGTTAGCCGGCTGTGGTGGTGTGGAACCGGAGAAACGCATGTATCCGCTTGCACTTGGAGCCGATATTACAGAGGGGAAATATCTGCTGACTTACGGAATTCCGGATCTTCCAAAATCTACAGGACAGGAAAAAGACGGGGAAGACCAGGGGAATGCTGCTCCGTCGATTCAGGGAGAAACTTTCCGTGAGATTGAAAATATATACAGCCGGACACAGGAAAAATATCTGGATATGGGACATCTGGAAATTCTGGTTCTTGGAGAGAGTCTGTTGGATGGAGGGCGTTGGGAGCAGGTTCTCGAGTATCTGAAGCAGGAGCCGACTATAGGTGAAAATGTTTATGTGTTTCGCTGTGCTGCGGCATCTGAAGCAGTAGCCTGGGTAAGCCCTCAGGACGTTTCTCTGGGAGAGTATCTTCTTGGGCTGCTGGAAAATAATCCAAATGGAAGCCCGGGACAGGCAGTAACGCTTCGTGAGGTTTATCATGAGTTTTATGAACGTGGTGCTTTGTCTGAATTGCCAGAACTGAAAATTTATGGAAAGGAATTGGAAGTGAAATTTTAGCCGAATCTCCCACAAATTGTGACGCACATCTTGCAGAAAGCCTTTTTCAGACACGCTCCAGGGAAGCTGCGAAAAGCAATAAGCAGTGGGAATAAATGTGATTATTCCGGGCCGGGACAGGGAATACTTTTGTTAAGAAAAATATGGGAGGTACTTTTATGCTTTGTCTGAGAAAAAACAAATATCATATAGCGGCAGCACTTCTGACAGCAGTATTACTTTGCCCGGGCAGTGAAAATTTTAATAAAAATTCTAACCTTCTTGCGTGGTGGGGAACCATTTATCCCCAGTTCTGTTTTATGGAAGCACCGAGGACGGAGAACGGTCAGAAAGCAGAGCCAAGATTTCATTTCTGGATTGTGGAGACACTTAACGCTTTGATGTAGTACAAGCACTTGCACCGCCGCTCCTTTGGTGTTAAAATGAAATACAGATTGCGAATATCGCTTGACTATGAATTTGGAGATAGATGAATGAAAATAGACAGAGATGCGCCTGTTGGTGTGTTTGATTCCGGTATTGGCGGACTTACTGTGGCAAGGGAGATCATGCGGAATCTTCCAGCAGAGAAAATCGTGTATTTCGGCGATACTGCCAGAGTTCCATATGGAAGCAAATCCAGAGAGACTATTATAGGATATTCCCGTCAGATAATCCGTTTCCTGAAAGAGCAGAAGGTGAAGGCGATTGTGGTGGCCTGTAATACAGCCAGTGCGTTTGCCCTGGAGGCAGTTCAGGAAGAATTTGACATTCCCATTCTTGGAGTGATTGAAGCCGGTGCCAAGGTAGCTGCGCAGGTTACCAGAAATAAACGGGTGGGAATCATCGGTACAGAAGGTACTGTTGGAAGTGGAATCCACGCGGAGGTTCTGAAAAAGATCGATCCGGAGATTACAGTGATCGGAAAGTCATGTCCCTTATTTGTACCGTTGGTAGAGGAAGGCTGGACTCATGATCCGGTGACAGTGGAAGTTGCAAGCCGATATCTGAAGGAACTACAGGAAAAAGATATTGATACACTGATCCTTGGCTGTACCCATTATCCACTGCTCCGTTCTACCATCGGACAGATCATGGGAGAGGGTGTTACTTTGGTGAACCCGGCGTACGAGACGGCACTGGAGCTTGGCAGACTTCTGAAAGAGCAGAATATGCAGAGCACCGGACAGGGACAGTCTGATTTCCCATATCGTTTCTATGTGAGCGATCTGGCAGAGAAATTCAAGGGCTTTGCCAATTCGATTCTGCCATTTGATGTGGAGAAAACGCAGAAGATTGATATTGAGAAATATTGAAAAAGAGAAAGAAATGGAACAATAATGGAAAAAGAAGTTTTAATTCACGTAAAAGGTTTACATATGATGGACACACCAGAAGGTGATGAGCCAATCGAGATTGTGGTTCCGGGAGAGTATTATTTCCGTAATGGAAGCCATTATCTTCGCTATGAAGAAATGCTGGACGAGCAGGGAGATCCTACTATAAATTATATCAAGATATCTTCCCGGGGAATGGAAGTCCGAAAAAAAGGACAGGTAAATACACATATGGTTTTTGAGCAGGGGAAGCGTAATATGGCATTTTATACCACCCCGTTCGGAACTCTTGAAATGGGAATTTCAGCGACGAATCTGGAATTGGAAGAAAGTGACGGTCAAATTGCCATGAAAGTGAACTATTCTCTGGACCTGAATCAGGAGCATGTGGCAGACTGCTGTCTGGATATTCAGGCGCAGGGGAAGAATACAACTGGGTTTGTGTTGTAGGAACTGTTGGGTAGAAGCATTACAGAAATTAATTTTAACAAGAAGACAGCAGGCGTTCGTTTGTTAGAATGAACTCCTGCTGTTTTTTTTATTGTTATTTGAATCGGTAGCAGTGGACGAATCTGGTATTGGAATCAATATTTTCAGATGAAACCAGTGGTCACTGGCGCTGATATCCACGGTATTCATGAATTTGAAAAGGGTTCCATCGATGACGCTGGTTATGGTAATCCCATGTTTCTGGCAATATATGGTTTTCATTTTTTATGTAATGATGTAAACAAAAGAGGTGCGACTTAAAAGTTTGTTTTTAAGCTGCGCCTTCTTTGTTTAATTCACCAGCCGTAACCAGATACGAAAGCGTAATCTGTAGCTTTTTAAACGTGGGATGTTGTGGACTCCTGGAGAAATTCATTTTATACTATAGTTAAATTATGAGTAGATTTACAAGAAATGAGAATTGGTTATTGTTCAAAGATTGTGAACAGCAATAATTTACGGGAGGAAAACAGAAATGGAACATACATTTTGGATCTGGTATCCGGGAGATTTTGAATTATATCATGCCATGAAGCAGAATTTCAGCCGTGTGGAGAGAGGTTTTGGATGGCCGGCATTTTGGAAGAGTGAGGGCTTCCGCAACCGTGTGGCTTTCCGCCGGACTTATGAATTGGAGCAGGAGACCAGTTTTACTGTATTTTCCAATGCGATTGGTCATGTGCTTGTAACCAGGGAGAATGGGGAGAAGAAATATCCATTTGGAAAGAAGATTACAGTAGCACCTGGAAAGGTGCGGATCTCTATTCATGCAGGCTGTGTGGAGGCATTTCCTTGCGCTTATGTGCAGGGTGAGGTGATCCATTCTGATAAAACATGGAAGGCAGAGGATTATTCCCAGCCATTAGTGCCGGTTGGAGTGTGTAAGTATTTTACCAAGCCGGGACAGAATCCTACTGTGTGGGAATATACAGAAAAAGAGTGCAAGCCGGTGAAAATCAGCGAGATAAACGGTGGCGTGCTGGCAGAGTTTGAGACGGAACTGACGGCGGCGGTTTATGTGAAAAGTAAACGCAGTAATTGTGTTGACAGTACAAGCGAAGATGAGGATTTAGAGGTTTTTTGCGGTGAATCTGAGGACGAAGCTCTTGACCTTGAGCACTGCTACTACAGCTGGCAGCCGAATCCGGTTACAAATCGATGCCCATGCTGTGCAGTCCGTTTTGCATTCATTCCGAATTGCAAAGCCGAAGATGTGGAAATCACAGCATTCTATCAGTATGTAGATTTCCCGAAACGCGCTTCCTTTAAGTGTAATGATGAGAAACTAAATAAAATCTGGGAGGTGGCGGAGCATACCTTCCGTCTTTGCAGCGGTATCTTTTTCCTGGATGGGGTGAAACGTGACAAATGGATCTGGTCTGGAGACGCCTACCAGAGCTTTTTTGTAAATCAGTATCTGCTGGCAGATCCTGATATTGACCAGAGAACTCTTTTAGCACTACGTGGAAATGATCCTATGACAAGACATATCAATACCATCATGGACTATTCCCTGTTCTGGATCCTGGGCGTGCTTTATCATTATGAGGCATATGGTGACCTGGAATTTGTCCGCCAGGTTTATCCGAAAATGTGCTCCCTTATGGAGTTCTGTGAGGGTCAGCTGGATGAAAACGGATTTCTTGTAGGTCGTGAAAATGACTGGATCTACATTGACTGGGCTGACATGGATAAGACTGGTGCCCTTTGTGCAGAGCAGATGCTGTTCGCAGCATGCTGGCAGACCATGGCGAAAGTGAGTGCGGCTCTTGGAGAAGAAAATCCGGAATACATGGAGAAATATGAGAAACTGATCGGGCAGATCCGTAAATTATACTGGGATCAGGAGAAAGGCGCATTTATTGATTCCTTTGAATCCGGTAAGAGAAATGTGACCCGTCATGCCAATATTTTTGCAATTCTTTTTCACATTGCAACACAAGAAGAGCAGGAGAAAATTCTGGCAAATGTAATTAAGAATGATGCAATTCCGGCAATTACAACTCCGTATTTCAACTTCTTTGAACTGGATATGCTCTGCCAGACCGGAAATCTGGAATTTGTACTAAATAAGATTCGCAATTACTGGGGCGGTATGCTGGACCGCGGTGCAGTTACCTTCTGGGAAGAGTTTGACCCGGAGGCACCAGTAGAAACTCAGTACGATATGTACGGCGACCGCTTTGGAAAAAGTCTCTGCCATGCCTGGGCTGCAAGCCCGATCTATTTCCTGGCGAAGTATTTCATGGGGCTGAAATTTACTGGAGTCGGCGGAAAAGAATTTGTGGTAGAACCGCATACTGAGTTTTTCGACAGCTTTGATTGTACATTGCCTGTTGCTGAGGGACAGGTACATATTGTGTGGGATGGGAACGAGCTGAAGGTAGAGAAGACAGCTCACAGACTTGATTTATAAAGTTCTGTGGGCTGTTATTAGCGTAAAAAAAAGGACTGTTCACGCTAATTCTTCCACAGAGATAGGAAAAAGCAGTAAACTGTCAACAGAACGAGAATGCCGAAAAGGTAGTTGGTTTAAGGACAGAGATTTCAGAAAGGAGCAGTTTACTGTATGCAGAAAATTGATTTTAACAAGGATTGGATGTGCAGGTGTCTTACCAGGGATGAGGAAGCTTATCCGGTGACTTTGCCACATGACGCCATGTTGAGTGAGCCGCGTACTCAGGAGAGTACCGGCGAGGGAAATATTGGATGGTATATTGGTGGGGATTACGAATATACCAAGAATTTCTTTGTGCCAGAGGAGTATAAAGGTAAGAAAGTCCTCATTGAATTTGAGGGTATTTACCACAATGGTGAAGTTTACATAAATGGGAAAAAGGCGGCTTACCGTCCTTATGGTTATACCAATTTTTATGTGGATACAGAGGGCTTTTTCCAGTATGGAAAAGAGAATGAGATCAAAGTCATTGCGCGCAATGCTGACCAGCCAAACAGCCGCTGGTATTCAGGAACCGGTATTTACCGTCCGGCTTATCTGTATGTTGGGGAAGAGAAACATATTCCGGTAAACGGTGTGAAAATCCGTACTTTAAGCTATGATCCTGCGAGAATTGAGGTTGTTGTGAAAACTTCTGAGCCGGGAGAGGTTTCCCTGAAGATTGAGTTTGAGGGCTCTAAAGTACTTAGAGTAATTGGTGAAAGTACAAAAATAGGAAATGTAAACAATGACAAAATAATATCATCAGATAATAAAAACATGCAGCCAAATGAATCAGTACAGACTGGAAAAAATGGTCAGAAGAGTGAATTGGCGCAGGTGGAAGCGGAAAAAAATAATCAGGCAGCAGCATACCAGGCCATCTTTCAACTGGATGTTCCAAACGCAAAACTCTGGGATACAGAGCACCCGAATCTCTATACCTGTAAAGCAGTTTTCGGCGAAGACGAAGTAACCGAAACCTTCGGAATCCGTGAGCTGATCTGGAATCCGCAGGTAGGAATGACTATTAACGGAGAGCGTGTGATCCTTCGCGGAGCCTGCTTCCATCATGACAATGGTGTGCTTGGAGCATGTACTTATCCGGAAGCAGAAGAACGTAAAATGCGAATTTTTAAGGAGAATGGATATAATGCAGTCCGTTCCGCACACTATCCATGTTCCAAGGCACTTCTGGACGCCTGTGACCGTGTGGGAATGCTGATGATGGATGAATATGTAGATGTATGGTACATTCATAAGACTAAATATGATTATGCCGGACAGCTTGCGGACTGGTGGAAACAGGATTTAAAAGACATGGTTGATAAGGATTACAACCATCCAAGTGTGATTATGTACTCCACAGGAAATGAGGTTGCAGAGACTGCCCAGAAGAAGGGAATTGCCCTTACCGGTGATATGACAAACTATCTTCACAGCCTGGATTCCACCCGTCCTGTTACCTGCGGAATCAATATTTTCTTCAATTTCTTAAGCTCCATAGGACTTGGCGTTTACAGTGATGACAAGGCAGAAAAGAGCGCTGGAAATGCAGAGAAAAATGCCGCTCAGGCAGCTGGAAAGAATGAGAAAAAAGTAGTTAAAAGTGGTGAAAAGACAGTAAATAAAGCCACAGAAAATGGAAAAAAAGGATTAGGCAGCACCAAGCCGGAAAAGAAGAAAAAGCCGGTAGGAAGCGAGTTCTATAATACTCTTGCCTGTCTGGTCGGAGACTACTTTATGAAGTGCGGTGCCACCCTTTATCCATGCGATTTAAGGACGAAGGATGCCTACGCAAACATGGATATCGCAGGTTATAATTACGGTATTTTCCGCTACAAACATGACCTGAAAAAGTACCCGAACCGTCTGATTCTGGGAAGTGAAACCTTCTGTAAGGATGCATATAGTTTCTGGGAAATTGCCAAAAAAAATAAAAGAATTATCGGTGATTTTGTGTGGGCAGGATGGGATTATATCGGAGAAGTCGGTGATGGTGCAGCAGAGTATTCTGACTATAAATTTGAAGATCCAGCCACGAGAATGACAGGTGGAAATGGTCGAATTGACCTGAATGGAAAGCCGCGTGCAGAGGCTGCATATACTCGAGTTGCTTTTGAAAGAGAGACAGGTCCGTTTATTGCAGTTGATCCTGTTTACCAGAAAGAAAAGCTTCGTCTTACCGGCTGGCAGCTGACAAAGGCTCTGGAAAGCTGGGCATGGGATGGCTGTAACGGAGAACCGGCGAAGGTAGAAGTTTATGCAAGGGCTGCACAGGTTGAGCTGTTTATCAATGGCAAAAGTGCTGGTAAAAAGAAAGTGAAAAAATGCCGTGCAAACTTTAATATCACCTATCAGAATGGGGAGATAACGGCGGTTTCTTACGATGAAAACGGAAGAGAAATCAACCGTTATTCATTACATACAGCAGGAAAAGAAACGGTTCTTCAGGTGCGCCCAGAGGAGAAAACCGTAAAACCGGAGGGCCTTGCATTTATTCAACTGCAATACACAGATAGCAAGGGAATCTGGAAACCAATGGAGAAACATAACATAAAAGTAACAGTAGAAAATGGTGTCCTGAAGGGACTCGGAAGCCCGGCTCCTTATGTAAAAGGGAATTATACTGACCATACTGTGGCGACTTATTATGGTGAGGCAATGGCAGTTGTACAGGCAGATGGAAACGGACCGGTGAAGGTTACCGTGGCAGATGAAGAACGGTTTTATGTGGTGGAAATTCCATGTGAATGAAGTGAAAGACTTATGATTTAAGGTGGAAAAGAGGTTGAACAAATGAAGAAAAAAGGTTTTATCATAGGTGGAATCTGTCTTGCTGCTATAGTTGGTATTCTAGGTTACAATCATGAAGCTGTTCGTGTGGTTTTTCATAATGTATACTCTCCATCAGTGAAATTGGATGATTCTTCCAAATGGAATGGTGGAAAAGCTTATGAGAAGCTGCCATATTCTGAGACTTCCGAAAATGATTATCTGGATCTGTATGTGCCGGACAGTGAAGAACCTATGCCGTTGATCATATTGGTACATGGGGGCGGCTTCGTATACAATGACAGCCAGTCCCGTCAGGCGCAGCTGATGTACCGCTATTTCCGCGATCATGGATATGCATGTGCATCCGTTAACTATCGTCTTGCCCAGGAAGCAGCCTTTCCGGCCGGAGTGGAAGATGTGAAATCGGCAATCCGTTTTCTTCGTGCAAATGCAGAGAAATATGGATATGATCCGGAGCGTTTTGCAATCTGGGGAGAGTCAGCTGGGGGGTATTTATCAGTGATCTGTGGCGCTTCTAATGATGAGGAATTTAATAGTGTTCCATTTATCGGAGAAGATAAGAACCATCCTGTTTCCAGTGAAGTTCAGGTGATTCTGGACTATTACGGCTGTATGGAATTCGGAACTATGGAAGATGATTACAGGGAGCTGAGGATTCCAAAAATTGTCCGCTGGGCGGCCAGCCTGTGGCTTCAGGGAGCAATTAAAGATACCGGCTACGAAGATGTAGAATCTTATTGGATGCGCAAGGATGTAAAAACTCTTACTGAGGATGAGAAAAACAATTATAGTCCATTATATTATATTGAGAAAAATCTTACGGAGAAAAACAGCCCGGATATATTGATCTGGCATGGTGATGCGGATTTAGATGTTCCGTATCTGCAGTCTGAGAGACTGAATGCACTGCTTACAAGAATTGTTGGGACAGATAAGGTGGAATTTAAGCTTTTTCATAATTATAAGCATGCGGCAGATCAGCTGTACAGTGATGAAAATCTGGGAATCCTGAAAGAATATCTGGATGAGAAATTTGCATAAGGGAAGTCGCATACATTAATATGAGCGTGATTACCGGAGAATCGGCAGACACATAAGCTGACAGAAACGAAGAAAATATCTGGCACAGGGCAGAATTGCCCCGTCAGATATTTTTTTGCCCTCAAATAAAAAGGTTTTAACAAAATCTGTCAAAACCTTGAAAAAGCTAAATGGGTTTGATATGCTGTCTATATATATCTTTTGATGAGTTGTAAGTCATTGTTTACAGGTAATATTCTGTGCGGGTAAATTTTGCACAGAATTGCAGCACAAGGTGATCATTGTGCACTTAGTGAGCAGTGCTATTTTATATAGTAGGGAGAAACTATGAAAATAGAAAAAAAACTATGGATCACTCTGTTCGTATTTGGATTGTTTGCAATTGGTTTTTCAGGTTGGATATTCAGTCAGAGTACAGCCAGGGAAAAATTGCTCTGGGATAATACGATTAGGTTTGAAACAAAAAAACTGACAGATGGAGAAATCAAATCAGAGAATATTGCTCTGCCCGAAGACTTCGATGATCCCAGATCAATCTTATTTAAAACCACACACACCATTGCAGAAGTGTGGCTGGACGGAGAAAAAATATACGAATACGGAAATGAAGAAGATGCTCCCAGCTTTATGAAGTCACCGGGAAGCTGCTGGCACATTGTGAATATTCCGGAAGACAGCGCTGGTAAAAGTCTTGAGGTCAGAATTATTCCAGTATATGACAACTATTATGGAAATGAAGTCAGCATTGTATACGGAACACGGGGCAATTGCGTTCTGAAAATTTTAATGGACAGCTTTAAAACCCTGTTGCTCAGCTGCGGGATCCTGTTTGCAAGCATCATCTGCCTGCTGCTTTATTTGGGAGCAGTGCGAAGAAAAAGAAGAGACAAGACAGAAACGAAGATAGAGGTCTTTTTAAACCTTGGATTTTTCTCATTGCTGATTGCAGTATGGACACTGGCACAATGTGGATTCCTGCAGTTTTTGATTCCGGATGGAAGAACTTTGTATTTTGTAGATTATTTTTCATTCTTCCTTTTCCCGGTACCCTTTAATTTTCTGCTATATGATATCTGCAAAAGCAGATACCACAAAGGTGCATTGATTTTTCCCATTCTTTATCTTGCGAATATGGCAGCTGACGTTCTGCTTCAGTGTACGGGAATTATTGATATATTCCGGCTGCTTCCCGCAACCCATGTTATTATGGTTGCCAATGCAGTTTACACAGTTGCCCTCATTCTTTACGAGGCCAGAAAAGAAGGCAACGATGAAGCCAAGAAATTCCAGTATCCTATGTGTGTGCTCATAGTATTCGGAATGGTAGAAATGTTCCTTTATTATTTGAGAAAATTTCAACAGACATCCATTTTGCTTCCCATAGGAACCCTGCTGTTTATCATTATGCTGATCTGGATCCAGGTTTCCCAATATTACGATCAATACATCCAGAAACAAAAGGTGATCTATCTGCAGAAAATAGCCAACATGGATATGCTCACAGAGGCCATGAACCGAAACGCTTACGAGGACATGGTGAAATATCTGGAGGAAAGTGATATTAAACTTCGTACAACAGGTGTAGTTCTGTTTGATCTGGATAATCTGAAAGTGATCAATGACAATTTTGGGCATGAAAAGGGAGACGAAGCGCTGAAGCTATGCTATCAGTGTATCAGTCAGGCATTTCAGAATGTAAAGAACTGTTTTCGGATTGGCGGCGATGAGTTTGCATATGTATATCATAGCGATGAGAAGGATATGATTCCGGAACGGCTGAAGGCGCTGGAGCTGATTTTGAAAAAAACAGCGGAAACGAACAAGCTGGAGTATCCACTCAGCATGTCAGCCGGATATGCTTATTATCAGCCTGATATAGATTTTGACTTTAAGGATATTGTAAGACGAAGTGATACCATGCTGTACCGTCAGAAGCGCAGAAAGAAGGTGGCACGGTCAGCAGGTCTGGACAATCTGCTCTCCCGTATGAGTAAGCAGTCGACAGAGGAGATCACAGATGAGGTGATCCTGCAGGAGAAAAAGTTTCAGAGCATGTCTGTGGATGAGCTTTGCAGTGTGATCGATCTTCTTAGTCCGACTACAGATAATTACCCATATGTGGTTGACTTTCGGTCGGATTTTTATTACATAGCAAATCAGGCTCTTGAACGCTTCTGTATTCCCAAAAATGGTTTTCATAATGTAATTTCGAAGCATAAGGAATTTGTATATGCACCGGATTATGAAAAACTGAAAGCGGAATTTGATGATCTTCTGGAAACAGACCGCTGCACCCATAGCATGGAATATCGTTGGCTGGATCTGAAAAAAAAGCCGATCTGGATTCATTGCAAAGGGTATCTGGTCCGTGACGATAACATGAAACCTCTTTATATGATTGGTTGTGTGAACGAAATTGGAAAGAGACAGAAGGCAGATAATGTAAGCGGACTATTGGGAGAGTCTGGTTTCCGGGAGTATATGAACCAGCTGGATACTCCTTTGGAGACAGGATATCTGCTTCGTATAGGAATCGATCATTTTAAGGAAATCAATGATAACTTCGGACAGGAGTACGGTGACTTTGTACTTAAGAAAACGGCGGAGTGTATTTCAGGCTGTACATCAGAAGGACAGAAGGTGTACAAGCTTGTGGCAGATGAATTTCTGATTCTGGATGTTGCTTCTGACGAAGCGAAGGATGCGGATAAGCTTTATGATAAAGTGAGAGAGGCAATAGACAGATTTATTGAAACCAATGAATTTAAAGTCATGTATACGGTTTCAGGAGGAATTGTACCATTTGCGGCATTAAAGGGAAATCAGTGTTCAGAAGCATTGAAGCTGACGGATTTTGCCCTGAATGAGGCGAAGAAGCTGGGAAGAAACCGTTGTTATATATTTAATGGGGAAACCTACAGAAAATTTCTTCGGAAAAGGGAGATCACCCAGGAACTGCGGGAAGCTGTGATCAATGGATTTCAGGGCTTTACAGCTTTTTACCAGCCTGTATTTGCTGAAGACAAAAAAGTGCCTTATGGAGCAGAAGCTTTAATGCGTTTTACCTCTGAAAAATTCGGAATGATTTCACCGGCGGAGTTCATTCCCATTCTGGAAGAAACAGGTCTGATTATTCCTGCTGGCCGCTGGATGATGAAAGAGGCTATGGGAAAATGCAGTGAGATCAGGAAGATACTTTCAGGGTTCCGGATGAGTATTAATATTTCCCAGGTACAGGCCTCTAAGTCTGATGTGATTCAGGATATCAGTGCAGAAATGAAAAGGACAGGGCTGCCGCTGGAAGCGGTGATCGTGGAATTGACAGAGAGCGATCTTCTGGAACAAAATATAAATGAGAAGCATTTTCTCACAGAACTGAAGCGAATGGGAATCAGTCTGGCGCTGGATGACTTTGGAACCGGCTACTCGAACTTCCATTATCTCAGCGAGCTGAAACCAGAGATCATTAAGATCGACCGTTCTTTCACTGCGAAAGCAGTTGCAGATGAGCAGGAATATTATCTTCTGAATCAGTTTTGCACCATGATTCATAATCTGGATATGAAGATTTGTATCGAAGGTATAGAAAGTGCCCAGGAATGGCTCAAAATCCGAAAGCTGTGCCCGGAATTCACACAGGGATATTTCTGGGGGAAGCCTTGTGGGTATGAAGAGTTTGTGAGAAAATTTGTACAAGAAAAATAAGAGAAATCCGGTACAAAGTGTATAAAAATGCTTTGTGCCGGATTCTTTTTATGTGTGTATAAAATAATCTGCTACAGCACATAAAATTAAAAAAATGTAAAATACAAAAGTTTTAAAAATACATTTTAAAAACTTGAAAAAATATCAGTGATAAGCAGTTAGGAAATGAGTGAGAAAATGGAAAAAATGATAGAGATAATTTGATACTGGATGTTGATGGCAATAAATTAGATAGATTTTGCAAATTGACGTTGCGTGGGATTTAACCTATAATGAAATTAGTTTTATGAGTGAAATGGGGGAAACTATGCGCGTTGATGAGGTCATGACAGAAATTATACAACGGTGCAGATTGTATGGGGCACAGAAGATAATTCTGTATGGATCCCGGGCAAAGGGAACTGCGACAGAGCGGAGCGATATTGACATTGCAGTGTCTGGAGTCGCTTCACACGAAATTCTTGATTTGCAGGAGAATTTAGAAGAGATTCCAACATTGTACACAATTGATCTGGTTGATCTTGATACTTGTCAGAATCAGCTGTTGTTGGAGGATATAAAACAATATGGACGAGAAATTTATAAGAAGATTTGAGTCGTTTAGAAATTCACTGGACTCTCTGGCGGAGGCGAAACAGCGTGATTTGTCAGATTCTTTTGTACTTAGTGGAACCAGTGCTAAATTCAGTATTACATTTGACTTGGCGTGGAAGGTTATGAAAGATATTCTGGTACAGTATTATGCAATAACTGGATTTGTCACTGGCTCACCAAGAGAAGTTCTCAGAGAATCATTTCAGGCGAATCTGATTACTGGTGATGAGTGGATGGATATGCTGAAAGTAAGAAATCAGCTTGCACACGACTATGATGGAGTGATTGTGAAAGAACATTGCGGGACAATTGTTCATGTGTATATTGATAAATTATATGATTTCAAAAAGGCTGTTGAAAAATTGCTGAAAGAATAATACATCGACCGGGGCATGCCCGGTCGGTTGTTTTTAGGGAGTTTGGGTTATGGCTAAGGTGTATTTTGTGAGGGAAGAGATTAGTATAGAGGTTCCGGTGGGAATCAGCGTGCTGGAGGCAGAGATTCGGGCGGGGCTTGCGCCGGATGCGCCTTGTGGGGGGCAGGGAACCTGCGGGAAATGTCTGGTGAAGGTGGATGGAAAGCCGGTGCTGGCGTGTCAGACGAAGGTGGAAAAGGACTGTCAGGTGGAGATTCCCGGGAAGAAAAATAGAGGTAAAATTTTGAGCGAAGGATTTTCCAGAAAGGTGAATTTCCAGCCGGAATTGCAGGTGAAAACAGTGTGGCTGGAGAAGCCGGAGACTGGGGAAAAAAAGTCAGAGTGGGAGCGGCTGGTGGAAGACGTATATGGAATCTCAGACAATAAAAGAACGTCAGATGTAGATTATGGGTGTATAAAAACAGATGTAAAACTTGCCGGAAGTCTCTATGAAAAACGAAGCTTCAATCCAGAGTGGCAAGTAGCCTATACAGATGAAGAAATCCTTGATTTAAGACCAATTGTTGGCGTCCATGAAGATTCTGTCCATGGAGTGAATAGTAGTGGTGAAAAAGGTGATGAGATTTTTACTGCGGCAATCGACCTTGGAACGACTACAATTGTGGGGTATCTTCTGGATGGTAGAACTGGGGAAAACTTGGCAGTAGAAAGTAGAATGAATCCTCAGATGCAGTATGGCGGAGACGTAATTCAAAGAGCCAATTATGCGCTGGAACATGGCACAGAAACGCTGAGCAAGTGCGTGCAGAAGACAATAAATAAAATACTGGAAAGTCTTATTGTAAAAACTCAAAAAGCTCCCAAAATAGCAAGTGGAAGGAAAAAAGTGAATGATCAAACTGTCAATGGCAAGACGAAAAGCGCTGAATGGATGCCTGGAGTGGAAGATATCTATCAGGTAAGTCTTGTTGGAAACACCTGTATGCACCACCTGTTTCTTGGAATTTACCCGGCTTCTTTGGCACATGCGCCATATACGCCTGCAATCAGTCAGTCCCTTACTTTGCGCGCAGCTGATTATGGTATTCACATCCACCCAAAAGGCCAGTTGCTCCTTCTTCCGAATATCGCCGGATACATAGGCGCAGACACCAGTGGCTGTCTTCTGGCTCTTCGACAGGATTTGAAGGATGAAATAACTTTAATGCTGGATATCGGAACTAACACAGAGATGATCCTTGGAAATAAATATGGCCTGGCAGCCTGCTCCGCGGCATCTGGCCCAGCCTTTGAAGGGGCGAAGATCCAGTGCGGAATGCGGGGGCTTCCGGGAGCTATTGATCATGTAAAATATGAAGATGGAAAATGGCAGTATACCACAATTGGCGGTGAGAAGCCTGCAGGCCTATGCGGTTCCGGGCTGATTGATCTGGTGGCAGAACTTCTGCGAGTTGGTTTGCTGGATGAGAATGGAATTCTTCACAGCGGGCAGGAAAGAGCAGACACGTTTATGCTTGTGCCACCACAAGAAACTGGTTTTTCCCAATGTGGGCAGAATATGTCAGAGGATGAGCAAAGTGAGAAAACGGAGTGTTTACAGAGAAACGAAAAAAATGGGAGTGGGCAGTCGCGTTTCGAGAATGATTGCGGAGTCTATCTTACCCAGAAAGACATTGGCGAGGTTCAACTTGCCAAAGCAGCCATTGCCGCTGGAATCCAACTCTTATTAAAGAAAAGAAACATAGAAGAATCCCAGATCCAGACTGTATATCTGGCTGGTGGATTCGGCAATTATATGAATGCAGAAAATGCGGCCCGGATTGGTCTGATCCCGGAGAGCTTTGTGAAGAAAGTACAGTGTGTGGGAAATATCGCTGGGGAAGGTGCTAAGATTGCATTGCTAAATAAGAATGAGCGCCATGAGATCGAAAGAGCGGTACAGAGCATTGAATTTCTGGAACTGGCGGCCTGCCCGGAATTTCAGGATTGTTTCGTAGATGAGCTGGGATTTGAAAGGTAAAGAGATTTCCGGTTACTGTTCACTGGTAATATTCCGCGAGGTGTTTTTTGTGAACAAAGTTCACAGAAAACCCGAGAATTGCGGCGCGAAATCATGCGAATGCATGATTTCTGTGCATCGCGAAGCGCGTTACTGGTCACGGAGTGAACAGTAACGATTTCCGTGTTTATTACAGGAAATTTTAGTGCTGATTTTATAAAAATAGAAGACTGAGAATTATAAAATGTTTTTGTATATTATTATCTGTGGATAATAATGATTTAAAAAGGATTAGAGACATGAATTTCAAAGACTTAAAACAACTATGCCTGTCCCACGGTTTTACCAACGTGGCTCCGTTGGCCTGCGATACCATTGAACTAAAGCCAGAAGTACGCCAGATGTGCGCCTCCGATTCCTGTCACAAATACAACAAATGCTGGAGTTGTCCGCCCGGCTGCGGAACCCTGGAGGAATGCGAACAAAGAGTAAGAAAGTATAAACTTGGAATCCTGGTACAGACAGTGGGACAGCTGGAGGATTCCATGGATGGGGAAGGCATGATGCGCACAGAAGCTACGCACAAAGCCTCCTTTTACAGCCTGGAAAAAGATCTGCGGAAATTTTACCCGAACATGCTTCCAATGGGCGCAGGCTGCTGCACAAAATGCAAAACCTGCACCTGCCCGGAGGCCCCCTGCCGATTTCCGGACCAGGCCTTTTCCTCAATGGAAGCCTATGGAATGCTGGTCATGCAGGTTTGTCAGGCAAACCACCTTGACTATTATTATGGTCCTGGAAAGATTGCGTATACCAGCTGTTATTTATTAAAGTGAAACTGGGAAGATGAAATGCAGGTGGTTAGATATTTCGCAAAGAAAAGTTGTATATGTGAGTATTTTACGATGCTTTGCGCTGAAATCCTGCATATGCATTTAGTTGTGAAATTATTCACAGTAAGATAGTATAATCGAATGAGAAAATAACAGAAGAGGAATTTCCCCCAATTGATATAAAATGAATTTGTAAAAGCAAGTCCATTTAGCGGAGGACTTGCAGCGGAGAGAACGAAACTGTTACAGCTTGCGGAGAAGATTGTGACGGAAAATTACAAGTTACTGGTCACGGAGTGAACAGTAGCAATTACAATTTCATATTGGAGGGAAAATGCCATGATTATTATTGGTGAGAAGCTGAACGGATCCATTCCGTCAGTTGCAAAAGCCATCGCTGAGAAGGATGCGGACCTGATCAGAGAAAGAGCCAGAATGCAGGCAGAAGCGGGAGCCACATTTCTGGACGTATGTGCCTCAGTAGAAGAGGCTGTAGAAGTAGAAACCTTGAAATGGATGATCGACCTTGTACAGGAAGTGACAGATACACCAATCTGTGTGGACAGTCCAAGTGCCAGATCCTGTGTTGCAGCCATTCCATTTTGTAAAAGACCGGGACTTATTAACTCTGTTTCCCTTGAAGGAGACAAAATTGACACGATTTTTCCAGTGATCGCAGATACAGACTGGGAGTGCGTAGCCCTTCTCTGCGACAATGATGGAATTCCGGATTCCGTAGAGCGTCGTATGAAAATTTTCTTCGGAATTATGGAAAAAGCGAAACAGTACGGCATTGCACCAAGCCGTTTACATATTGACCCACTGGTTGTAACCCTGGGAACAGACCAGACTGCGCTGACTGTATTTGCAGACTGCTGCAGAAGAATCAAATACGAATATCCGGAAATCCATATCACCAGTGGACTTTCCAACATTTCCTTCGGACTTCCGGTGAGAAAAAATATTAACCAGGCATTTATGGTTCTCGCTATGAATGCCGGTATGGACAGTGCCATCGTAGATCCTACCAACAAGAACATGATCGGTATGATCTATGCCACAAATGCACTGTTAGAGCGTGATGAATACTGCCTGGGTTACATTGGTAAATTTGGAAATAAAGCCACAGAAGAAGCTGCACAGCCAGTTCCTGCTTCTCCACTTGATGAGAAAATGCAGAAGGTTTTCAAATTAACTCAGGATGGAAAAAATAAAGAAATCGGACAGGCTGTTCAGGAAGCACTTGATGCAGGCTGCGACCCGACTGCAATCCTCAATGACGCTATGATCGGCGCCATGGCAGTGGTTGGCGAGAACTTTAAGAAAGAGATTATTTTCGTACCACAGATGCTGGCAGCAGCCAGGGCTATGAAGGCTGGTGTGGAAGTTCTGAAGCCATATCTTGCAACTGGCGAGGCTGGAAGTGCAGGAACGATTATCCTTGGAACTGTTGCCGGAGATCTTCATGATATCGGTAAAAATCTGGTTGGAATGATGTTTGAAAGTGCCGGCTTCGAAGTGATCGATCTTGGCGTTGATGTGCCGATCCAGACTTTTATTGATGAGGTAAATAAGCACAAAGAAGCAAGTATTGTTGCACTTTCTGCGCTTCTTACCACTACAATGCCGTCCCTTCGTGACACTGTGGCGGCACTTCTGGAACAGCCATTCAGAAGCAGGATTAAGATCATGGTTGGCGGTGCGCCGATCAGTCAGGAGTTTGCAGATGAGATCGGAGCAGACGCATACACAGAGGATGCAGCCTCTGCGGCAGAGCAGGCGAAGAAATATGCAGAATCCGGTTTCTGTGCAAAGGCAGCGGCTGGAGAATTTGATCCGGCACCTGCAAAGGATAGTGAAGAAGTTACTGAGACAGGAAAAACCGCGAAACCAGCGGAAAATATTGCAACTGAGGAAACTTTTACAGAAAATGGTTCCTGGCTTCGAAAGCCCATACAGGTTGAGCCGCATTTTGTAAAAGAAGAAGTAGATTTAAGCAAAATCCAGCTTCCGAAGCCAGGCGAAGGCTACAAGGTAAACATGGAAGCTGCCAAAGAGAAATTCCGCAATTACTGGGCACATAAGAACACAGGAAGACCGCTTATGTGCGTAATCGCAAGAAGACCGGAGGTAGAGCAGTATTCCGATGGAACTCCTGTAGAGGGTGGCTATCTGGATCAGATCTGCCAGGGCAAATATTACAATATGCCGGAAGAACTGAAATGGAAAGACATGGAGGATAAATACCAGAATCCTCAGAGAATCGTTGACCGTTACCGTTACTTCTGTGAGACCCATGCGTTCCTTGGTGAGAGCTTCCCGAACCTGAATATCGACTTTGGACCAGGTTCCCTTGCTTCTTATCTTGGATCTGAGATTGGATTCAAAGAAGACACTGTATGGTTCAATAAGTGTCTGGACAGCTGGGACGGTGTTCCGAAGCTGACCTTTGATCCGGAGAATAAATGGTTTAAGAAACACATTCAGCTTGCAAAAGACTGCCAGGCACTTGCCGGAGATGACTTCTATGTGGATATGCCTGACCTTATGGAAAATATTGACGTTCTTGCTTCTCTTCGCGGAGCCCAGGACATTCTCTTCGACCTTCTGGATGAGCCGGAAATGATCGGAGAAAGAATCCAGGAGGTAACGGATATTTACTATGAATATTACGACCGCTTCTATGATATCATTAAAGATGAAGAAGGCGGAAATGCATACACCGTATTCCAGATCTGGGGACCAGGCAGAACTGTGAAGCTCCAGTGCGACTTCTCCGCAATGATGTCACCGGAAGACTTCCGGAAATACATTCAGCCGTCCTTACGTACCCAGTCTGAAAATGTAGACCATGTACTTTACCATCTGGATGGACCGGCTGCAATCAAGCATATGGACGCCCTTATGGAAATTGATGGAATCGATGCTCTTCAGTGGACCAGCGGCGATGCCGGCCCGGACGGAACACTTCCGGATTGGGATGTGATCTACGACAAAGCTATCGCAGCAGGAAAATCTATCTGGGTAAAGGTTTATTCCGGAGAATTCGAAGACTGGATCCGCAACGTAGACCGTATTGTAAAGAAATACGGCTCCCACAGTCTTTTCCTTCTTTTCCCGGAAATGTCCATGGAGCAGGCTGCATATCTTCTTGATTATGCAGACCGCAACTGGAGCGATGTGAAGGGTACTTTTGTAGAGTCTCTGGGACGCTGAAACATATGCAATCCTATTGATGGAAGCAACCCATATTCAAATTAAGTTTGTTTTGTTAACTCCATAATAAAAACCACAAAGCGCCGGCAGGTAAATCTGTCGGCGCTTTGCGTTGTCTGTATGAGATATACAACGTGCAATAATTCATATAAAACTAATAGGAATAATTATAATATTTGTGCAATTAGTACAAAAAACAATAAGAAAGTATAAAGTAACAGGAAGAAAATAGAAGAAAAAGTTTTTTTAAAAGATATAATTGAAATTAATACGCGGGGGAAACACAAAAATTGAATGGGGAAAAGAGGTATTTCAAACTATGAAACAGAAAGCTATGGATGTAAAACTTGTTGTAAGACCATTGATCGGTTGTCTGACACACACGCATTTCTGGGAAGGCCCGTGCCGTGCCGGACGAAAAGAGGATATGACTGTAGAGGCAGAGACAAAGGTTGCTGATGAAACCTTCAAAAGCTCTGTAGAGGCCCTGAAGGACGTGATCAGCGAGGTTGAATTTAAAGAGGCATTGGATGTAAGATATAATGAATCCTTTGTTGTAGAAAAAGAAATGTTCGACAAGATCGGTGAAGATGTAGATGAAATTGACTGCTTCCTTTGCATGGGATGGAGAATTCCGAAGCTGGAACGCTACAGAAAACCGGTCATTATCTGGCAGAATGGAAATGAGGGCATTGATTTTGCAGCATATTGCCGCTCAATTGGTGTGGAAGCATATGTGGCAATGGATCTTCAAGATGTAAACGAGATCGCACATATTCTCTGGGTAAGAAAAGCAGTTCGCAATACAAGAGCACTTGTTCTGACAGCAGGATCACAGCCTACATTTGGAATCCAGAGCCTTATCCGTGATCCGGAGGTCCTTCGTCAGCGCTATGGATTCGAGGTGATCAAGCTTCCATTTACTTCTATTTTCAAATATATGGATCAGATTACCGATGAAGAGGCTAAGCCGATTGCTGAGAAGCTGATTGCAGGCTCCACAGATACCCAGGTAAATACAGACTGGTTTATCAATGATATCAAATACTATCTTGCAGCAAAGAAAATGATGGATATTTATGACTGCAATGCATTTTCCACAGCCTGTCATGAGCTTTGTACGACGGAAATTCCACAGAACCGTAAATTTACACCATGTATGTGTCATTCAATTATGAAGGATGAGGGAATTCCAAGCGGATGCGAGGAAGACCTGAATGCACTTATGGCAATGCTGATCATGCAATACGCTGCAAATCGTCCGGCCTTTATGGGAAATCCAAATCATGAGACAGATGAGCTGCTCAGGATCCATCATGCAGTTCCGGCCCTTTGTATGAACGGATATGGAACAAAACCGCTGGAATACAAGCTGTGGGCATTTACCGGACAGGGCTTCGGCGGCAAGCTTCAGGTTGATTTTACACAGAATGAAGACGATTATATTACACTTGGCCGTTTCAATCCGGCAGGTGATACCATGTGCATTAAGAAGGGAAAAGTAATCCGTTCGGAATATGCCGAGACCTATTGCAGCCCATATTACTATATCCAGATGGATGATGCAAGGGAGTTTATGCACAATCTGGCTGGCTTTGGACATCATCAGGTTCTGATTTTTGGTGATTACACCAAGCTGATCAAAAAAATTGCAAAGGTTATGAATTTCAATATCCTGGAAGGATGAGTTAGATGATCTATCTGAACAATGCGGCCACTTCCTGGCCCAAGCCTTCCTCTGTGTGTGAAGCTGTACAGGCGTGTCTTATGGGCACGCCTGCTTCGCAATTTCGGGGAGGAAGCGCAATTTTGAAAAAAGATACAGAAGAAAGGTGCAGGGAAAAGCTTGGAAAGCTGCTTGGCATCCATGCTCATGACCGGATCTTTTTTACCTCAGGTGCTACGGAAAGCCTGAACACCGTGCTGTGTGGACTGGATTACGGAGAAGAGGGACGTGGGATCCTGGCAACCCAGACAGAGCACAATAGTGTATTGCGCCCGCTTATGAATCAGCCGGTATTCAAGAAGCATCCGGTAACAATCATTTCCTGCCTGGAAAATGGAGCAGTTACCCGGAAGGCACTGGAAAAAGGTTTGGAAGAAGCTCTGGAAAACACAGGGAAAAATCCGTCAGCTCTTATTGTAAACCACTGTTCCAATGTGACCGGATATGTGCAGGATATGAAGCTGATTGGAAATTTTGTAAGAGAAAATAATCTGCTTCTGCTTGTTGATGTATCGCAAAGTGCAGGTTGTATTCCGGTGGATGCAGACAGCTGGAGGGCAGATGGGGTTATTTTTACAGGGCATAAAAGTCTTTTGGGAATACAAGGCACCGGGGGCTTTTTCATAAGAAAGGGGCTGGAGCTGAAGCCATTGAAGTATGGCGGCACAGGGCGGAACAGTCAACAGCTTACTTATGAAGACGGTGATTATGAGTATGAGGTCGGCACTCAGAATCTGCCGGGGATCAGGGCACTTCTTGCCGGTGTGGAATTCGTGCTGGAAACCGGCGTGGACAGGATACAGGAAAAAGAAGAAAGAATGATGAAGCTTTTGTATGAAGGGCTTGGGAAAATTCCGGGGGTACAGATATATGGCAGCTTTGCAGAATGTAAGGGACCTGTTATGAGCCTGAATTTTCAGGGGCTGAAAGCTTCGGATGTGGCATATATCCTGGAAAACGGTTATGAAATTACAGTGCGCGCCGGACTTCATTGTTCCCCCCTGATTCATGAGGCAATGGGAACAAAAAACAGTGGAACTGTGAGAGTGAGCGTTTCCTGGTTTACGAAAGAAGAGGAAATCCTTGCATTTCTGGAGGCAGCAGGCCAGATTGCAGCATCATTGAGAGGAGCCGATTAAATGAAAATTCTTGGAAAACAGCCGTCAAGAGAAAAGTGTGCAGAATCAGGCTGGTTCGCAACGGATTACCTTCTGGATGCGCCTATAGACAAAGCTTTTATATTAAGTCTGAGACCTCTGGGAAGTTTTGTGTATCTGGATATGCTGAAAGAGCCTTTTTTCAAAATAGAAAATGATTATTATATGATAAAGGGAGTGCAGGGAAAAGATTATTTCAGAATTGCAGTTCATGGGAAGCATGAGGATGAGCTGCAAAGGTTAGAAGAATTTTTGTATTCCGGTCAAAAAAAAGAATAAGTTACTGCTTACTCCGTGTTCCTGTTCACGGAATGAACAATAACATAATCTTTAAGGCTGATTGCATGCAGAACACAAGTCTGCTATACTGTGCTCATGAGATTATTACAGGGGGCAGAGTATGAGACTGGAACGAGACAGTATTCCTCTTGATAAAGAATTTCCTTTTCAGATATCAGAAGTGGAGCTTAACCCTTCCAACAGTCATCCGGGAACCTGGCATTGGCACAGCTATTTTGAGATCACCTGGGTTCTGGAAGGAAAGGGAAACTATTTCGTCAATGGACAGGAATATACCATGGAAGAGAATGATATTATCATTTTCAATAATGTAGAGCCGCATGGCTGGAAGCTTCTGGGAGGCAGAATGAAGCTTTTGGTTATGATTTTTTCGCCGGAGTTTGTAGCAGAGAAGATCAGTACCTTTGACACGGAATATCTGCGGCCCTTCGTTGAGCGTGGAACTAATTTTAAAAACAGAGTGGGCCATGAAGAAACTGTGAATACGGAGATCCGTACCAGCATACAGGAGATTTATCAGGAATGGCAGGAGCGCAAGGAGGGCTATCCGCTTATGATTAAGGCGAATGTTCTGCGGATTCTGACCATGCTGATCCGGGCTTATCAGGATGAGACCAAGTCCGGTGAAATGCTTCGGGAAAAGAAAAATGCCATGAAACGTCTGGAGCAGGCTTTTACTTACATAAACGCTCATTATTGTGAGAAGATTACGCTGGAGGAGGTTGCAGCGTCTGTTTATATGAGCTCCAACTATTTCTCCTCCTATTTCCGTAAGTTCACCAACATCAGCTTCAGTGATTATGTGACACGTCTGCGTGTGAACCGGGCCCGGGAGCTGCTTCGGGAGGATGGGGCAAATGTGACTGAGATTGCCTTGGCATGTGGGTTCAATAATATTTCCAATTTTTACAGATTATATAAGAAGCATATGGGAAAAACTCCCGGATATGAGAAGAGTAAAAATAATTAAAATTCAGGAGCAGATAAGACATAGACCTTTTTCAGGCTGGCATGTTAGGATAAAAGCAGGAAGCTTTGTCCTGATGTGCCAGCTTTTTATGTAATGGAAAATTTCGTTGGAATTTATTATCACGCAAGAGGCTCTTTCAGACAGACAACGTAAAAAAAAGGGGATTGAAAAACGGAGGGAATGGAAAATGATAAAAACAGACAGGTATGTACAGACGGAAGCGGCAGGAATGTTATACCGGCTGATTCCGGTTACAGAGGAAATTATCCGCTGTGTAATTGGAAAAGAGGAGATTAAGGGAAACGACTCTCTTATTATTGAAAAAAAGGAATATCCGGCAGTTGAGTTTGCAGCAGAGGAAAACGAAGAAAAGCTGGAACTAAAGACTGGAAAAGTTCTGGCCTCTCTGGAACTTTCATCTGGAAGAATAGAGTGGAAGCACGCGGACGGAACCAGGTGGTGCATACAGGATAAGGCAGATTTAACAAAAATTGACGTAGTACGCTATACAACTGGAGGTGAGAAGCCGGTTATCAACCGTGTAAAAACAGTTGACGGTGAGCGTAACTTTATTCAGAATCTGAAGCCGGAGAAGGTGCGCGACGGTTATCGTGCAAGGGTATTTTTCGACTGGAAAGAGGAGGAAGAGATTCACGGTCTTGGCCAGGCGGAGGAAGGAATTTACAATTATCGCGGACACAATCAGTATCTTTACCAGCACAATATGAGGATCCCAATGCCTCTGTTTGTTTCTACAGAAGGATATGGAGTGCTGTTTGACTGCTGTTCTTTGATGACTTTTAATGATGAGGGAAGGGAGTCTTACCTGTTTTTGGATACAGTGGATCAGATCGATTATTATTTCATGGGCGGCAATACCATGGATGGAATTATCCATGCTTATCGCTATTTGACAGGCAAGGCGCAGATGCTGCCGAAGTGGGCTTATGGTTATATCCAGTCCAAGGAGCAATATTATACTTCCAAAGAATTAGAGGAAATTGTACGCCATTACAGAGAAATCGGGGTTCCGCTGGATTGTGTGGTTCAGGACTGGAATACCTGGGATCCGGGCAACTGGGGGGAGAAGATTCTGGATCAGTCCCGTTATGGGGATAACAAGGAGTGCATGGAGCGGATTCATGAGATGCATGCCCACAGCATGGTCTCTGTATGGCCGAATATGAATGCCGGAGGAAAAAATCATCAGGAATTTTTTGATGCCGGATATCTTCTGTATGATTATGCAACCTATGATGCTTTTAATGAAAAAGCAAGAGAAATGTACTGGAAACAGGCGAAGGAGGGGCTGTTTGACCAGGGCTTTGATTCCTGGTGGTGTGACTCCACAGAGCCGTTTTCCGGTCCGGACTGGGGCGGTGCGGTGAAAAGAGAGCCCTGGGAGCGTTTCCAGCTGGTTGGAGGCGAGCACAAGAAATACCTGGATCCTGCTGTGGCCAACGCTTTTGCCCTGGAGCATGCAAAGGGAATTTATGAGAACCAGAGAAAGGATCGGGAGGATATGCGTGTACTGAATTTGACACGTTCCGGTTATGCATCTGGTCAGAAGTATGCAGCTATGCTGTGGTCTGGAGATACCTGCGCGGACTGGAAGAATCTGAAGATCCAGATCGTAGAAGGTTTGAATATGGGACTGAGCGGTTATCCCTATTGGACCTTGGATATCGGAGCCTTTTTCACAGTTGCAGATAAGTGGCAGAACCGTGGATGCGGATGCAACACGGATCCGGAGCCCAAGTGGTTCTGGCAGGGAAAATATAATGAGGGTGTGAAAGATAAGGGATATTGTGAGCTTTATACACGCTGGCTTCAGATGGGAACATTTCTTCCTATGTTCCGGTCTCATGGTACAGATACGCCGAGAGAAATCTGGAATTTCGGGGAAAAGGGCACTATGTTCTATGATGCTATCGAGAAATTTATCAAGCTGAGATATCATTTTATGCCTTATATTTATTCGCTGGCAGGGGCGGTACATTTTGAGGATTATACCATTATGCGAAGCCTGTTGTTTGATTTCCCGGAGGACAGGGAGGCGCGAAAGGTGGAGAATGAGTTTATGTTTGGACCATCCCTGCTGATCTGTGCAGTTACGGAGCCTATGTATTATGGTCCGGAAAGTACCGTGCTTAACAGGGAAAAGACATGGGAGTGTTATCTGCCGGCTGGTACGATCTGGTACGATTACTGGACAAATGAGAAATATGAGGGCGGCCAGTATGTGAAGGTGGAGACACCTATTGACCGGATCCCGATTTTCGTGAAGGCGGGTGCGATCATTCCGGTGGCTGATGGGCTGGTTTATGCAGAGCAGGAGCCAGAGAAGCCGGTACAGATTATCGTTTATCCTGGGGCAGACGGAGAGTTTGTGCTGTATGAGGATGAAGGAAATAACTATAACTTTGAGAATGGGGCGTATGCGATGACCAGATTCCAGTGGAAGGATGCGGCAGGACAGCTGGTGAATGGGCGTAGAGAGGGCAGCTTCCCGGGAATGAGGGAAGCGGTTTATGAGACGGTGATTATAAAGTAGGATACTGCGGTGCGGGAAGCGAAAGTGGAGAGAAGGAAAGATATATGGTTGTAGAGAGAAATAGGGCTGTATTTACTGAGGCTCCGACGGCTGTACCAGACGGAAATGTGGATGTTTCCGGGGGAGGACGATGGAAGATCTGGCAGAATGCGGGGACGAAGATTGATGCGCCGATTTTGGGAAATGGAGATTTGCTGGCGGCAGTGGCTGGGGATGGGAGGTATCCACAGTTCTGGTTTACTACCAATGACTTCTGGCAAATGGAAAGTGCGGCGAACTGGGAATTCTTTCATGATAACAGTTCTGCCAAATGTGATCCGGCGGTAAGCGGCGGAAGCCCCAGACCGGTAGGGCGTATGGTGTTTGATATTCCTGCTATGGAAGGTGCCCGGTGGTATACGGAGCAGGAGTTTGCCATGGGAGAAACGATAACAATATTGACAAATTCCGCCGGAGAGAAATGTTCTCTGAGAAGCTGGGTGGCTGCGGATGAGAACATTCTTGTGGTAGAGTTTGAGAGTGAGACAGATCTGGATGTGGAATTTGATTTTTATTTTCCGGACGAAACGGGAAAAGGCTGCGAAAAAGCTGTGGATGTCTGGGGAAGCGGCGAGTCGGAGAATGTCCAGAACGGAATGTTCGTAGGACTGGTGACGGGACGTCCGCTGCAGGTAAAGAAAACCGGCGGTGGGATTGTAAGTGGATACCGGCAGTTTTCAGATCATGTTGATATTCCAACTAAGGTCGGTTTTGCAGGGGGCTTTCTGAAGGAAACGAAAGTAATTGGCGGCGTTGAAAGTCTGGCTTCTTTAAAGAAGGGATCTATTATATTCACTGAGGAAAGTGGGAATAAATCAAATAAAGCGGTATTTACAGAACCTTCGGCGGGAAACGGTATTTTAAAGAATGCTGAGGCAGTTAAAGCATTTGGAAATACAGGAAAGCTAAGTGACAGAAGCACTCATAAAAAAATAAAAGCCGGTAAGCGGGCAACATTCGTTCTGCCAGTGCGCTCCTGGGCGAAGTGCAGCAGGCCTTATGAGTATGCCTTTTCCAGGGCAAGGTGGATAACGGAAAAAGATGTGGAAACTCTTCATGAACGGCACCGGGCATGGTGGAAAAAGTTTTGGAGTGTTTCCGAAATTTCCCTGGATGATCCGGTGATCGAGCAGAGATATTATCTGTCGAAGTATATGCTGGCAAGTGTAGCACGGGATCCGGAATATCCGCCCAATATTCTGGGAATCAGTACTTTTGACCGTCCGGCATGGAATGGAAATTATAAGATTAATTATAACCATCAGTCTCCCTATCTGAATCTGATGGTCTCCGGACATTTCCAGCAGTCTGATCCTCACGATGCGCCTTATCTGAAACTGATGGAAATTTCAGATGAGATGTGTAAGCGGCTGCTTCACCATGAGGGACTTTATTATCCGCTGGGACTGGGACCTCACGGCCTGGTAAGTGAGGCCCTGCTTTTGCATATGAAATCTCCTGCCATTCACGGTGCTTTGAATATGATCTATCGTTATGGAATCACGGAGGATGAGGCGTATGCACAGAAGGTTTATCCCTATCTTCGCGGTGTGGCAGATTTCTGGGAAAAGGATCTGGTGTGCAGGGATGGCGTTTACCATGTAGTTGGAGATGGTATGCACGAGCGCACAGATGGGAACATCCGTGACAATGGCGTTCCGGAAGATCCGGTGAATACATTAGGTTATCTGAAAACCTTCTTTACCTGGATGCCGAGAATCAGTGAGGCACTTGATCTGGATGAGAAAAAGAGGGAAAAATGGCTGGAAATCGCAGAGAACCTGGCACCTTATCCAAAGGGGACAATTCGGGAGATTCAGGAGAATCCAACTCTTTGGAAAGAGGTGGATGTGAAGCTGGAGGATCTGCTTCCGGAAGAAATGCTGGACAAAGAGATTTATTATGATGAAGGTATCGGTGGCAAATGGTCTTTCCATTTTCCGGGAAATGTGATGCAGATATATCCGGGCAATGCAATTGGGCTTGGAAGTGCCCCGGAAGAGCTGGAAGTGGCGCGAAATACAGTGCAGATACATGCACTGGTGGAGAATGCGCTGGGAGAGCTGGAATACAGGAAGGCACTTGAAGAAGCAGAATTTGCAGATAAAGATAATGCAAATAACTTGCTGTTCAATAGCAATGGTGAATTAGAAAATGGCGAAGCTTACAGCAATGGAATGGAATCTGGTGGAGTAAAAAATCCTCATTTCTACAAGGCTGGTGCTTTTAATGCCTCTAACCTAAGCTGTCTGTTTTTCACTGCCGCAGTACGTGTAGGCTACGCTCCGGAAATCATCTGGAAAGAAATGCGCGATATGATCCTGAACCGGGGAATCCCAAACGGTTTTCTGAAGGAAAATCCTCATGGAATCGAGCAGCTGAACACCATCCCGGATGCCATCCAGGAGATGATGCTGCAAAGCTGCGAGGGCATGATCCGCATTTTCCCAGTATGGCCGAGAGCTGAGCATCCAAACGCCTTTTTCCGGAATTTCCGTGCCTGGGGAGGGCTTGAGGTAAGCGCTGCTTTGAAAGACGGTGAGGTAGAGCGGGTTAGCATACTCAGCCACAAAGGACACCCATGCAGAGTGGAAAACCCATGGCCAGGAAAATCTGTGAAGGTTTCCTATGAATACGGAAGACCGGATGAAGTGCACTTTGGAGAGTACTTAAATATAGAGCTGTATAAAGAAGAGCATGCAGAATTATTCCGGATCTAGAGCCTGTTTGAAAAATCATTCCCGCAATCTGTACGCCCCGCTTTGCGGTATATTTCACCCGAATTTGGTTGCTGTAGCCCGCTACGGCGCCCTCATCCGGGCGAAATCTCCCACAAATTGTGACGCACACCTTGCAGAAAGCCTTTTTCAAACACGCTCTAGAGAAAGAATCTGGAAGTATAGGATAGTTTATGGAGGTATTGTATGTGGGGATTTCTTGTAGCGTTGATATCTGGTGCATTGATGAGTATTCAGGGCGTTTTTAACACAGAGATGACTAAGCAGACCAGCTTGTGGGTATCCACCGGCTGGGTACAGTTTTCTGCGTTTTTGGTCTGTGTGTTGGCGTGGATTTTTACCGGGAGGGATAGTATTGGCGCGTTGTGGCAGGTGGAGAATAAATATACTTTACTTGGCGGTATTATCGGAGCATTTATTACCATAACTGTCATTCAAAGCATGGGAAGTTTAGGTCCTGCAAAGGCTGCTATGCTGATTGTAATTTCCCAGCTGGCAGTTGCCTATATAATTGAATTATTTGGTCTGTTTGGTGTAGAAAAAGTGGATTTTCAATGGCGGAAACTGATTGGTATGGCTGTGGCTATTGTAGGAATTGTCATATTTAAATGGGAGAAATAAGGCAAATAGATAAAAGACTGATAAAATTTAGAAATGGTATTGTAAAAAATGTAAAGTTTCGTTAAAATAGATTAGGTAAAGCATGAGTGGAGGGGAACCTGCGCATAAAGCGAAAGGGGAACCTGCATGGGAAGAAAAATAAAATACAGATGTGGAATCTGGACAGTTTTGTTCTTTCTCTGGACGGCGTCTGCAATGACAGGCTGCGCACGTCGGGAAGAGGTTTTTCTGGAAGAGATGGATTCAGATGAAGAGAACTCGAATAGAAAAGCCGGAGAAGAGAGCACTGCGTATGAGAATAACGTGGCGGCAGGGGAAAATCCCAAAAAACAGTCTGCTGTTTCAGATGCAGGATCAGAGGGAAATACAGAAAATTCAGCTTTGGATTTGCTGCCAGAAACGCCAATTCCACAGAAAATATTCGTTGATGTATGCGGAGCTGTTGTAAATCCAGGTGTTTATGAGCTGGATGAAGGAGCGCGTATTTTCCAGGCTGTTGATGCAGCGGGAGGATATTTGCCAGAGGCAGCCATAAATTATCTGAACAGAGCCAGAAGTATTGGAGATGGGCAGCAGATTTATGTGCCTACTGAGAAAGAAGTGGCTGAGAACCTGGAACTTGCTATGGCGAAAGTGCCAGAGGCATTGAACGATGGTGACAATTCTGGGAATTCAGGATTGGAAGAAATTCAAGGCAGCTCAGTGGAAAATCCATCGGGAACTGTTGGAAGAGATACAGGAAGTTTCGGAGATGGCGTAGGCGATGATACACGAATTAATCTGAATACTGCAGATGCCGGACAGCTTTCCACTTTAAGCGGAATCGGGCAGTCAAAGGCAGAAGCCATTGTTGCATACAGAGAGGAGCATGGAGACTTTGCTTCTATCGAAGAGATTATGAATGTAGAAGGTATCAAAGAGGGTACCTTTTCAAAGATAAAAGACAAGATATCAACTGGATAAGGGAGATTCTTAAATGAGCAGGAAAGTTTTGGTAGTAGATGATGAGAAACTGATAGTAAAGGGTATCCGTTTCAGCCTGGAACAGGATGGAATGGATGTGGATTGTGCCTACGATGGCGAAGAAGCCCTGGAGATGGCCCAAGAGAAGAAATATGACATTATTCTTCTGGATCTTATGCTTCCCAAGATGGATGGCTTTGAAGTATGCCAACAGATCAGGGAATTTTCAAATGTTCCTATTGTAATGCTTACAGCGAAAGGTGAGGATATGGATAAGATCCTCGGCCTTGAGTATGGCGCGGACGACTATATCACCAAACCATTTAATATTCTTGAGGTAAAGGCAAGAATCAAGGCCATTATGCGCCGTGCAGGCAGCAATCAGGAAGAAAAAGACAAGGCGAAGACAATAGAGGCTGGTGACCTGAAGATGGATTGTGAGAGCCGTCGCGTGTTTATTTCTGGTAAGGAAATCAATCTGACTGCCAAAGAATTTGATGTGCTGGAACTTCTGGTGTTTAATCCCAATAAAGTGTACAGCCGTGAGAACCTGCTGAATATTGTATGGGGATATGAATATCCTGGTGATGTTCGTACAGTGGATGTACATATCCGTCGTTTACGTGAAAAAATTGAGGCGAATCCCAGTGAGCCCAAATATGTACACACCAAATGGGGTGTGGGATATTATTTCCAGGCATAAGCCATGCCAGAGAAAAAGAAACCAAGCTTTTTAAAAAGTCTGCGTTTTCGTATTCTGATCATTCTGGTCATTCTGGGAATCGTACCAAGTGTCATTGTTGCTCATGTGATGGTGGCGGCCTATGAGAGCAAGGCTGTGGCTGTCCGTAAGCAGACTGTTGAGAAGCAGTGTGACATTCTGTGTAACCTGTTAATTAAAGAGAATTATATGAATGACTCCAGCTCGCAGGATGTAAACAGCAAGCTGGAGTTGTTGTCTAATGTGTATGACGGCAGAATTCTGTTAGTTGACAGGGATTACAGGATTATCAAGGATACCTATGGCGTAGATGAGGGAAAAACTTTGATCTCCACTATGGTGATCAAATGCTTCAAAGGTGAGGAAGCCAGCCGCTATAATAGTAAGACACAGAAGATTGAGATGGCTCTCCCTGTGAAAAGCCCGGAGGTGAAGCAGCTTCAGGGTGCTATGCTGATCAGCTTTTCCTCCAATGAAATTGCAGAGAATATTCTGGAGCTGGAACAGAAGAGTCTTCTGATCACAGGAATCATTATTGTGCTGGCGGTCCTTCTTGGATATGTGCTTTCTACGGTTCTTGTAAAGCCGTTTGCCAGAGTTACCAAGTCCATTGAGGATTTGACGGATGGATACCAGAATGAGGAGATTTCTGTCCCGGATTATACAGAGACAGCACTTATTACGGATGCGTTCAACAAAATGCTTTCCAGAATGAAGATTCTGGATGAGTCCAGAAATGAGTTTGTTTCCAATGTGTCCCATGAGCTGAAGACACCGCTTACCTCCATGAAGGTACTTGCCGATTCACTGGTGGGCCAGGAAGGGGTGCCGGAGGAGCTGTATCAGGAGTTTATGGGCGATATCACTGCAGAGATTGATCGGGAGAATAAGATCATCACAGACCTGCTTTCTCTTGTAAAAATGGATAAGAAAGCAGCTGATCTGAATGTGGAGCACCTGAATATCAATCAGCTTCTGGAGGATATCCTGAAGAGACTCCGTCCAATTGCAGATAAGAGGCACATTGATCTGATCCTGGACAGTTTCCGCCCTGTTGAAGCAGATGTGGATGAGGTAAAGTTTACTCTTGCCGTGAGCAATCTGGTTGAGAATGGTATTAAATACAATGTGGATGATGGCTGGGTTCGTGTAACCCTTGACGCTGACCATAAATATTTCTATGTGAAGGTTGCAGATTCCGGAATGGGCATTCCGGAGGAGTCCATCGGAAGAATTTTTGAACGTTTTTACCGTGTGGACAAATCCCATTCCAAAGAAATTGGCGGCACAGGTCTTGGACTTGCGATTACCAGAAGTGCTGTGACCATGCATCATGGAACTATTCAGGTGGCAAGTAAGGAAGGCGAGGGAACTACCTTTACTGTCCGCATTCCTTTATCATATATTCCGTAGGAGGTGCCAGATGAAGAAATTGTTGAGTACAGCGATGGCTCTGGTTCTGATCATTGGCCTTCTTACCGGATGCTCGGTGGAAAGCCAGGGAGAGAAGACTGAAAGTGTCAGCAATCAGTACTATCTATATTACTTGAACAAAGATGAAACGAAAGTAACAAAGACAAGATATTATCCGGAGCAGGAAAGTGCAGAATTTATGCTCCAGGATTTAATGGGAATCCTGAATGGACAGGAGAGCAGCGGAGAGAACCTGCCTTTGCTTCCAGCAGGAGTTCAGCTGGTGACTTACCGCTTAAATGAATCCCTTCTGGAATTGGAGTTTAATGCTGATTACAGTAATATTTCCCGAACCAGGGAGATTCTGGTGCGCGCAGGTGTGGCAAGAACTTTTCTTCAGATTCCAGGAATCACCGGCATAAAGATTTTTATAGGAAATCAGGAGCTTACCGATTCCAAGGGACAGGCTGTAGGCTTGCTTGACGGCAACACTTTTGTAGAAATGTGGGGCTCTGATAAAGATGCGTATCGGTATGATACTTTTACTCTGTATTTTACAGACAAGACAGGAGAGCATCTTGTGGCAGAACAGAGAAATGTATATTATAAGAGAATTCTGCCAAGAGAGAGAGTAATACTGGAACAGCTTGCCAAAGGACCGATGGTGAAAGGGCATTATCCAACAATTCCGCAGAATACGGATATTCTGGGAATAGAGGTGTCTGATAATGTGTGCTATGTGGATTTTAGTTCCGCTTTTTCAGATTCAGGAATTGATATCCCGGTGAACACCATGATCTATTCCGTGGTAAATTCTCTTCTGGATACGACATCTGCTGATAAAGTGCAGATTTCAATCGAAGGTGATACAGAGGCTAAGTTAAGTGATGGAACATCTTTGTACAGTCTTTTCAGTAAAAATACAGATCTGATCCTGAAAGAGAATTAGAGCGTGTTTGAAAAAATCAATCAATAACGCTTATAAAATGAAATACTAAAGGAGTTTATAAATGACGAAAAGACCGCTTTGCATGGTGTGTCTGGTCTTGATGCTCCTTATGTGTGTGGCCGACCGGGCAGGATTTCCACTGATCAGAGGAAATCCTGTTCCGGAAAATGTGGACTCCTGGATCCGGGAACATCCCAAGGTCACAATCTGCGGAGAAGTGACACAGACCACAGAAAATGAATTTTCACAATCTGTTTATCTTAGCAATACATATCTGATTTATCAACCAAAGAAGAATCAATCAAAGGAAAATCAACCGAAGAAAATATCTATTGAAAATGTAAAAGTATTTTTAAAGAAAAAAGAAGATGTTCCGGCAGGAACTGTTGTTTTGGTGTCTGGAAATCTGGAGAGAGTAGGTGAGATGCGAAATCCAGGAGAATTTGATGCCAGACAGTATTATGCCAGCCAGCATATTTTCTATTTTATGAAAAAGGCGGAATTGTTAAAAAAATCGGAAAATTATTCTGCTTATCGACAAGGTATGAATGATCTAAGGAAATATCTCAGTAAAGTTCTGAATGGAATTGGTGGAAAAGAAGCTGGGGTTTTTCAGGCAATTGTTCTCGGGGATAAAAGCAGTCTGGATGAGGAAGTAAAGCTTCGCTACCAGATGGCTGGTATTGTGCATGTTCTGGCAATTTCGGGGCTGCATATCAGTGTGATTGGGATGGGAATTTATAATCTTCTGATGAAGACTGGAATGGGAATCTGGCCGTCTGGGATAATTGCCCTGTTGATTTTGCTTCAATACGGCGTGATGACTGGTGGAAGTGTGTCTACTATGCGTGCAGTCTGTATGTTTTTGATATCTGTAGGGGCGAAAATAACCGGAAGGATTTATGATCTGCCAACGGCGCTGGCTGTTTCGGCTATGTTAATTCTTGGAGATTCAGGAGCATATTTATATAACAGTGGGTTCCTTTTGTCATTTAGCGCGGTAGCAGGAGCTGGCGTAGTGGTTCCTGCATTAACAAAGAGTATGGATTTATCCCGTATTGAAAAAGGGGAAAATGTGCGGAGAAAAAAGAGTGCATGGAAAAGACATGCTGGAAAAAAGTTTAAAAATATTTGCTGTATGATTTTAGGAAAACATACAGGGCAAATATATGAAAAATTTGCCGGAGGTTTTTGCAAAGCAAATCTGGCTTTAGGCGCATCTATAGGAATACAGCTGACCATGCTTCCTGTTTCCTTATATTTTTTCGGAGAAGTTTCACTGGTTGGAATTTTTTTAAATTTGCTGGTGCTTCCTACAGTAGGAATTGTTCTGGGAAGCGGAGTTACTGGATTGCTTGCAGGGTGTGTAAGCTTTTCCGTTGGGCGTGTTGTGATTTTGCCTGGAAAGGTTCTTGCTGGAATTTATGAAGAGTTATGTAAACTATCTGGGAATCTGCCTTTTGGTATCTGGATCACAGGACAACCAAAGCTGTGGCAGGTGGCTGTATATTATATTTTGTTTGCAGGAGCAGTCTGGATACTTACACAGAAAGGGAAGAGGGAGAGAAAAATAATTGCTTTCGTAGTTGTATGCCTTGCCATGTCTATTCTTATATGGCGTGAGCCGGAACCATTTTCTGTCAGCTGTCTGGATGTGGGACAGGGCGACGGGCTTGTGCTGCGGACGCCGGAAGGGAATTGCTTTCTGGTGGATGGTGGAAGCACAAACAAATCAGGTGTGGGACAATATCAGGTTTTACCGTATCTGAAGAATCAGGGGATTTCTCAGATTGATGGAATTTTTATATCTCATACAGATCAGGATCATATCAGTGGTGTACAGGAAATATTGGAGATGGCTGTAAAAAAACTGAATTCAGTAAAATTGGGATGCTTGTATCTGCCTGAGTGGGAAAATCCTCCTGCTGCATGGGAAAAACTGAAACAGACAGCAAAAGCGGCCGGAATTCCAGTGAGAACCCTGAAGGAAGGAGACTGCCTGAATGCAGGTAAATTGCAATTGCAGATAATTGCTCCTGCTGTCAGCGCTTCTGGCGCAGACGTAAATGAAGATGGTATGGTGATTAAAGTAAAATATGAGGAGTTTCTTGGCCTTTTGACAGGTGATATCGGGGAAGAAACGGAAAAGAAATTGCTGGAATTGGGACTGTTGGAAGATGTGGACTTTTTGAAGGTGGGACACCATGGCTCCCATTACTCTACCTGTCAACAGTTTCTTGATACAGTGCGCCCGGAATATGCTGTGATTTCCTGCTCTTCTACCAATACCTATGGCCACCCGTCACCGGAAATTACGAAACGCCTGGAAGAAACCGGATGCCAGACAAGTTTTACTATGGAAAGCGGTGCTGTAAAAGTTTGCTGGGAGAAAGAGAGGATAAGGATTAAGAAATTTTTGGAAAAGGGAAATGGTTTGTAGATCGAAAAAGGTACTTTTATAAAGACACAATTTGTGGTATGGTTTAATAGAATGTCGGATACAGCTCTATCCTCCCTGGCAGAAAGAGTTTGGGGGGCTACTGGTCAGATCAGATCGTGAATAGTAACCTTTTGGGAAAAGTCCTGACCGACAAGAAGATAACAGGAGCGTACATTTTGAAGAATATCCAGGAAGATATAAAGACGGGTAATTTTAAACAGGCGTATTTGCTGTATGGTGAGGAAGCTTACCTGAAACAGCAGTATAAACATAAACTGGTACAGGCACTGAATCCGGAAGATGACACCATGAATTTTAATCATTATGAGGGTCGGAACATTGATGTGAAGGAATTGATCGACCTTTGTGAGACCATGCCTTTTTTTGCGGACCGTAGGGTGATTCTGTTGGAAGATACCGGATTTTTTAAGAATAAATGTGATGAACTGGCTGATTATATGAAAGAACTGCCAGACTATCTTTGCCTCATTTTTGTGGAAAATGAGGTGGACAAAAGAAACCGTATGTATAAAGCTGTAAAGGCAGCAGGAAGAATCGGAGAATTTGTGCAGCAGGATGAGAAAACGCTAATGCGCTGGGCTGCCGGGCTTCTGAAAAAAGAAGGCAAGATGATCACCCAGCGGGATATGGAGCTTCTTCTTACCATGACTGGTGTGGACATGGGAAATCTGCGGATGGAGCTGGAAAAGATAATTTCCTATACCGGTGACCGGGATGTGGTAACGGGAGAGGACATTCTGGAGATTTGTACCACTCAGACCCAGAATAAGATTTTTGATATGGTCCGGGCAGTGACGGAGAAAAATCAGAAGAGGGCACTGGATCTGTATTATGATCTTCTTACGCTGAAAGAGCCCCCGATGAGAATCCTTTTTCTTTTGGCGAAACAGTTTCGCCAGCTGCTTTTGGTAAAAGAATATGCAGAAGAAGGAATCCCTCAGCCGGTGATGGCATCAAGACTGGGAGTGCCGTCTTTTGTGGCGAAAAATATTGCAGTCTGTGCAAGATCCTATAGAATCAGTGAACTTCGTCAGGCAGTGACGGATTTTGTGGATGCAGAGGAAGCTGTGAAGACAGGCAGATTGCAGGATGTGCTTAGTGTGGAATTACTGATCGTGAAGTATAGTTCAGCCAGAAGATGACGCTTTGGTGCAGGCTATGATGTTTGCAAAAATAGACAGTGGGCTGAACAGGAATGAAAAAAATACAGAAAAAAGGCAGTCGATGACGGTTCGACTGCCTTAATTTTCACTTATAAGCTTATAACTAAAAATTCAGATATCTATTAGCCAATGCTGTTAACGGCTTTGGATAAACGGGAAACTTTTCTTGCGCAGTTGTTTTTGTGATAAACACCTTTGGAAGTTGCTTTGCTGATTGTAGAGATAGCCTCTTTTAATGCAACCTCTGCTGCTGCCTTATCGTTGTTTGCTACTGCCGCGTCAACTTTTCTGATGGAAGTCTTAACAGCAGAACGGATGGATTTGTTTCTCGCAGCTTTTGTTCTGTTAACTAAAATTCTCTTTTTTGCAGATTTGATGTTAGCCAATTCGTACACCTCCAATTCGTGAATGATGATTAATTTTTTGCATCATAAGAACAGACACGGGCGTTCCTATGAACATGCTTATATAGTTTATAATAATTACCTTGGATTGTCAATACATATTTTTACAAAAATGCTTGACATACATATTTTTGCAAAAAAGTGGGGAGATTATATAAAAATCGAAAGGTGTGGCTGTGAAAGGTATGAATTGCAATGAGAAATACATTTTGCACATAGAAAACAGCAGGGCGGAGCCGGTGATATGGGAGAATTTGGGAAAGTATGGAGGAACTGATATGCTGGGAACTTATAAGATCAGAACCGATTTGGCGGTAGAGGCAAGAGAACGCTTTACAGAGGACAATGTAGAAGTGCGCGGGGTGGAGGTTCAGGAAGATTATAATGAGGAAAAAGACATTCGAACCACTGTGGTGAAAATAACCACGGAAAATGGTGCCAGGGCGATGGGGAGACCTCAGGGGACATATATTACAATTGAATCGGAAGGGCTTTCAGCGCCAGATGAGGACTATCACAGGGAAGTGTCTGAAGAACTTTCCAGACATTTACGCCAGCTGATCGGTCTGGAAAAGGAAAAGTCCGTGCTTATTGTTGGGCTTGGAAATCCGGGTATTACGGCGGATTCATTGGGACCGGAAGTAATTGGGAATCTTCATATGACACGCCATCTGATCCGCGAGTATGGACTGAAAAGTACAGAAAAGCAGATTCTTCATGCAATCAGCGGAATTGTTCCAGGAGTAATGGGGCAGACTGGAATGGAAACTTCGGAAATCGTGGAGGGCGTGGTGGAAATAACACGGCCAGATGTAGTGATCGCTGTGGATGCTCTTGCCGCAAGAAATACCAGGCGCCTTAATCGGACCATTCAAATCACGGATACAGGAATTACTCCGGGATCAGGAGTGGGAAACCACAGAAATGGTCTTACAGAAGAAAATCTGAATGTAAAAGTGATTGGGATCGGAGTGCCTACGGTGGTGGATGCGGCGACTATTGTTCATGATTCTATGGCTCATTTGCTTGAGACACTGGACGAGGCCGAACAGAAAGAATTTTTGGAAGAAATGATTTCCCCACATCTTCATGGAATGTTTGTGACGCCGAAAGATGTGGACGAGACCATAAAATATCTGAGTTTTACGATTTCAGAAGGATTAAATATGACTTTTGCAGAGATCTATTAGAGCGTGTTTGAAAAAGGCTTTCTGCAAGATGTGCGTCACAATTTGTGGGAGATTTTGCCTAGATGAGGGCATCGTAGCGGGCTACGGCAACCGAATTCGGGTGAAATCTCCAGCAAAGTGGGCGTGCAGATTGCGGGAATGATTTTTCAAACACGCTCTGGCGCATGAAGCTGATGTAAAGGTGGTGAACTGTGGAAAAATACTGAAAATATGGAAAGTTAGCCTAAAAAAAGAAACATACGGAGGAAAAATCTGTCATAGGATAACCTTAAAGAGGTGATTTCGTGACAAAAGTCCAGAAGGTTTTCTGCGTGTTTCTTTGTCTGTGTTTTTTTGCGGTTCTGGCTATGCTGCCAGGACCTTTTTCCATGCGGGAAATTGTGCATAATGTGTACAGGCAGTTTCCGTTCTATTATTTTACAGAGGAAAAAGCACAGGAAACCTGGATGGAAATGGATGGGGAAACTCTGGCTGAGATTGAGAAGAGAAATGGAGCATATTTAGAAGAAGTTGCAGAGAATGAGCGTAATTTGCGAGAGGAAAATGCAAAGAAATCCAAGGAAGCCAATCTGGAAAAAAACAGCAGTGTTTCTGAGGAAAGTAAAAAAATAAATAATACAGATAAAATAGAAAATAAAGATAACTCTGAGATGTCAGAAATCATAGAAAATAGTGAAAATCACTTAAATTCAGAAACTCAGCCTGCAAATACCCTTCCTCAGTCTAACATCGTTCTCCCGCATCCAATTCTGGATCTGTCCAGAGACAAGCTGTCGGATTACGATTATCTAATGAACAATTTTTACATTGTAGATGAGAACACAGATGCATCTGCCGTAAAAATAAATGCTGCTGAATTTCTGGCAGAGGATTTTTCCTTGAGTCATGGACCGTTGGAGCCGCAGATTCTAATTTATCACAGTCACTCCCAGGAAACGTTTTCCGATTCCAGGGAAGGAGAAGAGGAAGATACGATTGTGGGTGTTGGAAATTATCTGACCAGTTTGCTGTCAGAAAAATATGGTTATCAGGTGATCCATATAAAAGAAGCTTTTGATATGATGAGCGGAGAACTGGATCGGAATAAGGCCTATAATTATGCTTGTGATTACGTAGAAAAGGTTTTGGAAGAAAATCCGTCTGTGGAGGTGGTTATTGATCTGCACAGAGATGGCATCGATGAAGACAGACGGCTGGTAACTGAAATAAACGGAAAAGATACTGCGCAGATTCTTTTTTATAATGGCCTTAGCTACACGAATGCCCAGGGGAAGGTTTCTTATTTGCCCAATCCTTACATACAGGACAATCTTGCTTTTTCTTTTCAGCTGGAATATCAGGCGGCGTTGTATTATCCTGATTTTTACAGAGGGATTTACCTGGCGGGCTTGCGCTACAATCTTCATTTACGAAAAAGAGCCCTGCTTCTGGAAGCCGGTGCCCAGACAAATACGGTGCAGGAAGTAAAAAACGCCATGGAACCCTTTGCAGACATTTTGAACAGAGTGTTAAAGGGCTGCGGAACAGGATAAAAATAATATAATTTATCCCGTCAAGAACGTTACTGTGAACGGAGTGAACAGGAACCATATAAAAGGAAGTGACAAACAGATTTAATCTGTGCTATAATCTCTTGATAGAATAAACAGTATAGCATAACCAGAGGAGGAATGTCTGGAATGACAGACCAGAGTAAAATTCGAAATTTTTGTATTATTGCACATATTGACCACGGTAAATCTACACTGGCCGACAGAATTATAGAGATGACAGGACTTTTGACTGAGAGGGAAATGCAGGCCCAGGTTCTGGATAATATGGAACTGGAGAGAGAACGTGGAATTACCATCAAATCCCAGGCTGTCCGCACGGTATATCATGGAAAAGATGGAGAAGAGTATATTTTCAATCTGATCGATACACCTGGACATGTGGATTTTAACTATGAAGTTTCACGAAGCCTTGCAGCCTGCGACGGTGCCATCCTTGTAGTTGACGCTGCACAGGGAATTGAAGCGCAGACGCTGGCAAATGTTTATATGGCACTGGATCATGATCTTGAGGTTATTCCAGTAATCAATAAGGTTGATCTTCCAAGTGCAGAGCCAGAGCGTGTTATCAATGAAATTGAGGATGTGATTGGACTTGAAGCCCAGGACGCACCGCAGATTTCTGCAAAAACAGGTCTGAATGTAGATCAGGTTCTGGAGCAGGTAGTGGCTAAGATCCCGGCACCTGCAGGAAATCCGGATGCACCGCTGAAGGCGCTTATTTTTGACTCCATTTATGATTCTTATAAGGGTGCCATTGTTTTCTGCCGAATGGTAGATGGAAAAGTCCGCAAAGGCACAACCATCCGTATGATGGCCACTGGATTTGTGGCAGAAGTTGTGGAAGTTGGGTATTTTGGAGCTGGGCAGTTTATTCCATGTGAGGAACTGACAGCTGGAATGGTAGGTTATATTACCGCCAGCATTAAGAACGTAAGAGACACTCGTGTTGGTGATACTATTACGGACAATAACCGTCCATGTGAGGAGGCTTTGCCTGGATATAAGAAAGTAAATCCAATGGTTTACTGCGGCCTTTATCCGGCTGACGGAGCGAAATACGGGGATCTTCGTGATGCTTTGGAGAAACTGCAGTTAAATGACGCCTCTTTATTCTATGAGCCGGAGACATCTGTTGCTCTTGGATTTGGTTTCCGCTGCGGATTTCTTGGATTGCTTCATCTGGAAATCATTCAGGAACGTCTGGAACGTGAATATGACCTGGATCTTGTTACTACAGCTCCAAGCGTTATTTACAAAGTACACAAGACAAACGGCGAAGTGATTGATCTGACAAATCCGACCAATCTTCCAGATCCATCTGAGATCGAATATATGGAAGAGCCAATCGTGAATGCTGAGATTATGGTAACTACAGAATTTATCGGTGCCATTATGGATCTTTGCCAGGAGCGCCGTGGTCAGTATCTTGGCATGGAATATATGGAAGAGACACGAGCTCTTCTGAAATATAAGCTTCCATTGAATGAGATTATTTACGATTTCTTTGATGCCTTGAAATCTCGTTCCAGAGGATATGCGTCTCTGGATTACGAACTTTGTGGTTATGAGAGAAGTGAGCTTGTGAAACTGGATATTCTGGTAAATAAAGAAGAAGTGGATGCCCTTTCTTTTATTGTGCATGCAGATACTTCTTATGAAAGAGGCCGCAAGATGTGCGAGAAGCTGAAAGATGAGATTCCGCGTCAGCTCTTTGAAATTCCGATCCAGGCCGCAATCGGAAGCAAAATCATTGCCAGAGAGACGGTTAAGGCTATGCGTAAAGATGTTCTTGCCAAGTGCTACGGCGGTGATATTTCTCGTAAGAAGAAACTTCTGGAAAAACAGAAGGAAGGTAAGAAGAGAATGCGCCAGGTTGGAAACGTAGAGATTCCGCAGAAAGCATTTATGAGCGTACTGAAACTGGATGAAAATTAATTGTTGTCAATCCTGTGGTGAAAAGCAATAAATAAAGGTGTCTGAGTGTGACTGATTGACATAAGATATATGCCAGCTGGCATCAGACGCGGAGGTATCCGATGAAAGCTAAGATACGTATTCTGACAAGAAGAATAAAGAGAAGTTATAAAAAAGACAGGGAACAGTGGATCAAGGGCGGGATTTTGACAGTGATCCTGCTGGTGATCGTAATTTTTGCAGGCAGCTGTGCATGTGGGAAGAAAACGGTGAAAGCACCAGACGCAGAGTCGCAGGGCGTAATGAAGATCACGCCGATTCCTACAGCAACACCTACGCCGGTACCTCGCCAGGTAAATAAAGATGCGGTAGCGCAAAGCGGAAGCGTGACTATGGTGAATGAGTATCTGGTTCAAAAAGAAGAGGGAAAGGCTGCAGGCAGCAGTAAGAGCGGCTCTTCAGAAGAGCAGACTGCTGCAGATTCGTCTGACAGCGGCAGTGATGCTACTGGAAATTCAACAGATGAAGAAACTGAGACCGGTAGTGGAGATTAATTTTACAGAAACAGCATTGTAAACAGAAGAAAATAAACAATGTGGAGAAAATCAGAATGGGAACAAAGAAGAATGGTTTGGAATTGTACCTTCACATCCCGTTTTGCATAAAGAAATGTGATTATTGTGACTTCCTGTCAGGTCCCTCTACCAGGGCCGGGCAGGAAGCTTATATTTATGCACTTTTACGGGAAATGGAGACGGTTTCAAAGAATCTGAAAAAACGTCCGGTAGATACAGTTTTCATTGGCGGGGGAACACCTTCTGTGCCGGAATGTGATGTAATGGAAAAGCTTTTACAGGGGCTGAGAGATTATTTTTTGTTTTCGGCGGATGCGGAGGTAACGATTGAAGCAAATCCTGGAACATTGACGCCTGAGAAACTTTCTATTTACAGAAAATACGGAATTAACCGGATCAGCATTGGCTTACAGTCGCCAAACAATAAGGAACTGGCTATGCTTGGAAGAATTCATAATTATGCACAGTTTCTGGAAAGCTTTCAGATGGCAAGAGCGGCTGGCTTTTCCAATATAAATGTGGATCTGATGTTTGCTATTCCGGGACAGAGTTATGACGGCTGGATAGAAAATCTTCAGACAGTGGCGGCACTTGGCCCGGAGCACATTTCAGCATATAGTCTTATTATTGAAGAGGGCACACCTTTTTTCAGAAAAAAGCTGGATTTGCCTGATGAAGATACGGAATACCGCATGTATGAAGATGTTGCTGCAGTTCTGAAAGAGTATGACTATCATCAGTATGAGATTTCCAACTATGCAAAAGCAGGGTATGAATGCAGACATAATGAAGGATACTGGCAGAGAAAGGATTATCTGGGGCTGGGGCTTGGAGCGGCTTCCTTATTGGGAATGGAGCGTTTTTCCAATACTGCTGATATGCAGGAATATCTGAAAAACAGCAGTGCACCAGAAAAAATTCGAAAAAACAGGGAACTTCTTACAAGAGAAGATGAGATGGCAGAGTTTATGTTTCTTGGACTTCGTATGACACAGGGCGTGTCCAAAAAGGAATTTCAGGAGTATTTCGGCACTGCAATAGAGAATATATATGGAGAAGTTCTGAAAAAATATAAGAAACAGGGACTGCTGTTGGAAGAAAGCGGCAGGATATTTTTGTCAAGAGAAGGCATTCATGTGAGTAATGCAGTGATGGCAGAGTTTCTGCTGTAGTTACTGTGAACGGAGTGAACAGTAACCTGCTGTAAGTTTTGTCGGAAAAGAATTTAGAAATGGTTGACGAACAAATGTTCTTGTGATATTCTTGAAGAACACATTAAGAAATGTCTGAGCCGGAGGATTCCGGATCAGATCAGGATACAGGGAGTTACAGCCGGTGCTTTCCGGTTAAGAAATGGAGGAACAGATGGCAGCAGAGAATAAGAAACAGTTTATCAGAATCAGAGGAGCCAATGAGAATAACCTGAAGAATCTCAGTGTGGATATTCCCAGAGATAAGTTTGTAGTTCTTACTGGCTTAAGCGGATCAGGAAAGTCTTCACTGGCATTTGATACGATCTATGCAGAAGGGCAGAGAAGATATATGGAATCTCTGTCTTCCTATGCCAGACAGTTCCTTGGCCAGATGGAGAAGCCTGATGTGGAGAGCATAGAGGGACTTCCACCGGCTATTTCTATTGACCAGAAGTCTACTAACCGCAATCCCAGATCCACAGTAGGGACGGTGACAGAAATTTATGATTATTTCCGTCTTTTATACGCCCGTGTTGGTATTCCACATTGTCCGAAATGCGGCAAGGTGATCGCCAAGCAGACAGTAGACCAGATGGTGGATCAGATCATGGAATTGCCGGAACGTACCAAGATTCAGCTTCTTGCTCCGGTAGTACGAGGACGCAAGGGTACCCATGCGAAATTACTGGATCAGGCCAGACGCAGCGGTTATGTGCGTGCGGAAATCGATGGAAATGTGTATGAACTTTCCGAGGAGATTACCCTGGACAAAAATATTAAACATACGATTGCCATTATTGTAGACCGTCTGATCGTGAAGCCTGGAATTGAGAAAAGACTTACAGATTCTCTTGAGACAGTATTGAATCTGGCTGATGGATTGGCTGTGGTGGATACTATGGATGGAAATTATATGAATTTCAGCCAGAGCTTTTCCTGTCCGGATTGTGGAGTCAGTATTGATGAGATCGAGCCAAGAAGTTTTTCATTTAACAATCCATTTGGGGCCTGCCCGGAGTGTCTTGGTCTTGGTTATAAGATGGAATTTGACCCGGATCTTATGATTCCGGATAAATCCCTGAGCATTTCTGAAGGGGCTATTGTAGTGATGGGCTGGCAGTCTTGCACAGATAAGAGCAGTTTTACCAATGCTATTCTGAATGCCCTTTGCAGGGAATACGGTTTTGATCTGGATACACCTTTTAAAGATTATCCCAAGAAGATACAGGATATTATTCTGTACGGAACAGGCGGACATTCTGTGAAGGTTTATTATAAGGGACAGCGCGGAGAGGGTGTTTATGATGTGGCTTTTCCAGGCCTTATAAGGAATGTGGAACAGCGCTATAAAGAGACTGGCTCTGAATCTATGAAACAGGAATACGAGAGCTTTATGCAGATCACTCCGTGTAAAGCATGTAAGGGACAGCGACTGAAGAAGGAGTCACTTGCGGTCACGGTAGCGGATAAGAATATTTATGAAATTACCAATATGTCCATTGATAAGCTGAAGAGATTTCTGGCAGAAATGCAGCTGTCTCCACAGCAGCAGCTTATTGGAAAGCAGATACTAAAGGAAATCAGAGCCAGAGTGGGGTTCCTGGCAGATGTAGGTCTGGAGTACCTTTCCCTGGCACGTGCCACCGGCACTCTGTCAGGCGGGGAGGCACAGAGAATCCGTCTTGCTACCCAGATCGGTTCCGGCCTTGTCGGGGTTGCCTATATTCTGGATGAGCCAAGTATTGGTCTGCATCAGAGGGATAATGATAAACTTCTTGGAGCTTTGATGCACCTAAGAGATCTGGGAAACAGTCTTATAGTGGTTGAACATGATGAGGATACTATGCGCGCAGCGGACTGTATTGTAGATATCGGACCCGGCGCAGGAGAACATGGTGGACAGCTTGTTGGAATGGGCACTGCTGAGGAACTTATGCAGAATCCGAAGTCCATTACAGGAGCATATCTCAGCGGAAAACTGAAAATCCCGGTTCCGGAAGTACGAAAGGAACCTACCGGTTATCTGACTGTTAAGGGGGCGGCAGAGAATAATCTCAAACATATAGACGTGGATATTCCTCTTGGAATTATGACCTGTATTACAGGTGTTTCCGGGTCTGGAAAGAGTTCTCTGATCAATGAAATCCTTTACAAACATCTTGCAAGAGATCTGAACAGGGCCCGCGTGATCCCGGGAAAGCATGATGATATTATTGGAATAGACCAGTTGGATAAGGTAATTGCCATTGACCAGTCTCCAATTGGCCGTACACCAAGATCTAATCCTGCTACTTATACAGGCGTATTTGACCAGATCAGAGATCTTTTTGCTGCTACAGCAGATGCCAAGGCAAAGGGGTATAAGAAAGGGCGCTTCAGCTTTAATGTAAAAGGCGGACGCTGTGAAGCCTGCAGTGGTGATGGTATTATTAAAATTGAAATGCACTTCCTGCCAGATGTTTATGTCCCTTGTGAAGTTTGCAAGGGTAAGCGCTATAATCGGGAAACTCTGGAAGTGAAGTATAAGGATAAGAGCATCTACGATGTACTGAATATGACAGTTGAGGAGGCAATGACGTTCTTTGAGAACGTTCCATCCATCAGAAGGAAGATAGAGACCTTATATGATGTCGGTCTTTCTTATATTCGTCTCGGACAGCCTTCCACCACTCTTTCCGGCGGAGAAGCACAGCGTATTAAGCTGGCTGCAGAGCTGAGTAAGCGCAGTACAGGTAAGACTATTTATATTCTGGATGAGCCTACCACCGGATTGCATTTTGCAGATGTTCAGAAACTGGTGGAGATTTTGCGTCGACTTTCGGATGGTGGAAATACGGTTGTTGTAATTGAACACAATCTGGACGTGATCAAGACCGCTGATTATATAATTGATATCGGACCGGAAGGCGGAGATGGCGGGGGAACAGTTGTTGCCAAGGGAACACCTGAAGAAGTGGCGAAGAATCCAGCTTCTTATACAGGACGTTATGTTGCGAAATATTTGAAGTGATTCTGATAATAAACCTCTTTCCAATTGAAGCATTTTTGTTTATAATGGTACGAAGACTATTAATTATGAAAAATCTATGAGACAATTATAAAGTCACATCTGCAGAATGTGGTGTTTATGATTACAGTTCGGAATATGAATGGTAATCATTTACGGCACAATTCTTGCAGAGAAAGTGTGACAAAGTGTTTTGAGAGAAAGGGGAATTTAATGCCTGCCAGTGATATTGGAATTGACCTGGGAACCAGAAACAGTCAGGTATATTCCACTGGACGGGGGCTGGTAGTCAGTGAGCCGTCTGTAGTGGTTTATGATAAGAACTCAGAGAAAATAAAAGCAATCGGTGAGGAAGCCAGACAGATGACCGGACATGTTTCATCAAATATGGAAGTAATCCGGCCAATCCGCCAGGGAGTGATCGTAGATTATACGGTTATGGAGAAGATGCTGAAGTATTTCATTTCCAAGGCAATGGGTCGCCATGCCTTTCGAAAGCCTAGAATCAGTATCTGTATCCCCAGCGGAACCACAGAGATTGAAAGAAAGGCAGTAGAGGAAGCTACTTATCAGGCCGGAGCAAGGGAAGTGTTTCTTGTGGAAGAGCCGATTGCAGCTGCAATTGGTGCCGGAGTAGATGTGACGAAGCCTTTTGGTAATCTGATCGTGGATATAGGAGGCGGAACCACTGATGTTGCCGTGATTTCCATGGCTGGCTCTGTTGTGTCTGCTTCCGTAAAGGTTGCCGGAGATAATTTCGACCAGGCAATCATGAGCTATGTGAGAAAAAATCACAGCCTTTTTATTGGGGAAGAGGCCGCTGAGAACATAAAAATAAAAATCGGAACTGCCTGCCAGGAAGCATCTCCGCGGATGCTGGAGGTAAAAGGCAGAAATGTGATCACCGGACTTCCAAAGGTTGTAACTCTGACTTCTGAAGAAATCCGTATTGCATTGAGGGATGCTACCAATCAGATTGTGGAGACTGTGCACGGAGTGCTTGAGAAAACTCCGCCGGAACTGGCTGCAGATATTGTAGACAGAGGAATTGTTCTCACAGGTGGCGGAGCATTGCTCCATGGAATGGACACCCTCATTGAGCAGAAGACCGGCGTAAGCACTCTTACTGTGCAGGATGCTATGTCTGCGGTTGTGGTGGGAACCGGTAAATATGCGGAAGTAATTACCAGGATGGAAGAATAATCTGATTGCTTTGAAAAGCGTAAACAGTAACATATAATTTGGCTATTCTGTTTTGCAAAAGATAAAATATTATGTAAACTATAATGAAAAGGGTACTGCGTTCTAGAGCGTGTTTGAAAAAGGCTTTCTGCAAAGTGGGGCGTGCAGATTGCGGGAATACTTTTTCAAACACATTCTAGCAGTGCCCTTTGGTTAGTGCTGGCGGTAGGAGAAGAACAAATGAGTGAGAAAGTTACAGGCTATATAGATCATGTCATATTCCGCAATGATGAAAATGGATATACAGTTATGGTTCTTAAGACCGCGGATTCAGAGGAAGAGCTGACTTGTGTAGGAACATTTCCTGACGTTACACAGGGGGTGACCATTGAAGCTGAGGGACAGTTTTCCCAGCACCATATATACGGCAGACAATTTAATATCCAGTCTTATGCGGAAAAGGCACCAGAGGACACCCAGGCTATGGAACGTTATCTGGGTTCCGGAGCGATTAAAGGGGTAGGTGCAGCACTTGCTGCCAGAATTGTGAGGTGTTTTGGCGAGGATACCCTTAGAATAGTGGAAGAAGAACCGGAAAGGCTGGCGGAAGTCAAGGGAATCAGTGAGAAGAAAGCCAGAGAGATTGCAGTACAGGTGACTGAGAAGGCAGATATGCGAAAAGCCATGATGTTTCTGCAGAAATATGGCATTTCCCTGAATCTTGGAGCAAAGATATATCAGAAATATGGTCAGTCCGTATACAGTGTGCTTCAGGAGAATCCCTATCGTCTGGCAGATGATATCTCGGGAGTTGGCTTTAAAATTGCAGACACCATTGCGTCACGTATTGGTATACATGCAGATTCAGATTACAGGATCCGCAGCGGTATGATGTATACTCTTCTCCAGGCTTCAGGGGAAGGACATGTATATCTTCCGAAGGACGAACTGTTTGACAGAGCTTCCCAGCTGCTTCAGGTAGATGTTTCTTATATGGAGAAACATCTGATGGATATGGCAATTGACCGGAAAGTTGTTTTAAAAGAGAATGACAGAGAGGTACTGGTTTATCCAAGCCAGTATTACCGCTTGGAACTGAATACAGCAAGAATGCTCACTGAATTAAATATCCGTTATCCCCAGAATGAGCAGATGATGGAGCGAAGAATTGCCCAGATTGAGAAAGAAACAGGTACTGTTTTGGAGGAAATGCAGAAGAAGGCTGTTGTAGAGGCTGCTGGAAATGGCCTTTTTGTACTTACAGGAGGACCAGGTACCGGTAAAACTACCACGATCAATGCAATTATTCGTTTTTTCGAGGGCGAAGGCGCAACTCTTCGTCTGGCAGCACCTACAGGACGCGCAGCCAAGCGAATGACAGAAGCTACAGGTTATGAAGCACAGACAATACATCGGCTTCTGGAATTGAACGGTGTGCCGGATGAGGATGGCAGAGAGTCTCAGGGTGTTCATTTTGAACGGAATGCAGAGAATCCGCTGGATACAGATGTAATTATTATTGATGAGATGTCTATGGTGGATATTTTTCTTATGCATTCACTGCTTCTTGCGGTGACTGCGGGAACCAGGATCATTCTGGTAGGAGATGAGAACCAGCTGCCAAGTGTAGGTCCTGGAAATGTGCTGCGGGATATTATTCAAAGCGGCGTTTTTCCAGTAGTAGAACTGAAGAAAATTTTCAGGCAGGCCTCTCACAGTGATATTGTAGTAAATGCACACAAGATCCATAACGGAGAGCAGGTTTCCCTTGATAACAAAAGCCGCGATTTCTTTTTCCTGAAGAGATATGATGCCGATATTATTATCCGCGTGGTCATCGCTCTGATTCAGGAGAAACTGCCGAAGTATGTGGATGCAAGACCTTTTGAAATACAGGTTCTGACTCCAATGCGAAAGGGGCTTCTGGGCGTAGAGAGGATGAACCAGATCTTACAGAGATACCTGAATCCACCAGAATCAGGTAAAAAAGAGAAAGAAATTGGAGACCGGCTTTTCCGTGAGGGAGACAAGGTTATGCAGATTCGGAACAACTATCAGCTGGAATGGGAAGTCCGGGGGAAATACGGAATTCCTGTAGAAGAAGGGGTGGGCGTATTTAATGGAGATACTGGCATTCTGAAGGAAATCAATGAATTTGCAGAGACTGCCACTGTGGAATTTGAGGATGGCCGTTTCGCTGACTATTCTTTTAAGCAGCTGGAAGAATTGGAACTTGCCTATGCTATAACCATACATAAATCCCAGGGCTCAGAATATCCGGCAGTTATTCTGCCGCTCCTTTCCGGCCCCAAGATGCTGATGAACCGCAATCTTTTGTATACAGGTGTTACAAGAGCACGGAAATGTGTTACTGTAGTTGGAAGTGAGGAGACTTTCGGGGAGATGATCCGCAATGAGAAGCAACAGAAACGTTACAGCTCTCTTTGGGCAAGGATACAGGAACTTTCTGGATCTGTTGTATCCAAGACGGTGTCCTCTGTGTCACAGGATTCTTAGGAACAGCCATCAGTTGATCTGTCTGGACTGTGCCGGAGATTTAAGACCTGTATCGGGGCCACGGTGTTACAAATGCGGAAAACCGGTAAATGGAGATGAAGAATACTGCAGGGACTGCGGCGCCCATCCAGGCGCTTTTGACCAGGGACGCGGGATTTTTCTCTATGATGACCGGATGAGATACTCTATAATGAAATATAAATATTTTGGTTGTCAGGAATACAGCCGCTTTTATGGAAAAGCATTGTATATCTACGGAAAAGATATGCTTGCATTATGGAAGCCGCAGATAATCATTCCGGTTCCGCTTCATAGAAGAAAACAGCGCATAAGAGGGTTTAATCAAGCTGAACTTCTGGCGAAAGAACTGTCCCGTTATGCTGGGATTCCTGTAGATACTGCTATTCTAAAAAAGTGCCATGCTACCCGATCACAGAAAAAACTGGATGCGGCTGAAAGAAAGAAGAATCTTCAAAAAGCTTTTCAGGTTGTAGGAAATCCTGCAGGAATGCGTATCTTGCTTATTGATGATGTATATACTACTGGAAGTACCATGGATGTGCTGGCAAAGCTTCTGCTGGAAAAGGGAGCATCCCATGTATATTTTCTCACGCTGTGTATTGGAAACAACAGGTAAAAAAATGCTTTTCATGGCATGGGATATATGATACAATCATCCTGTATGAGTATAGCTTTTCAGCTTTAAAAGAAACGCATAAGGAGCCATTTATGATAAACGAAGAAAAAGTAAAGATAATGGATCAGCTTGCTGTATATGAGAAACAGGAAGGCAGAAAGTATCTTCCAGTAAGCAAGTACTACAGGAGTGACTATATTGGTCTGGCGCTGATTAAGAATTTCTTTCTTGTAACAATTGGATATGGATTGATACTGGCTGTGATTGCAGCGTATAATTTGGAATATCTGCTGGATAATGTGCACAAGATGGATCTGATCTCTCTTGGAGTTGTAGTCCTGGGGGGATATATAGGGATATTGGTATTATATTCTGTGCTGACATATATCCAGTACACTGTGAAGTACCATAAGGCGAAGAAGAGTGTAAAACAGTATTACACTCAGCTGACGAAATTAGAGAAAATCTATACTCGTGAAGAAAAGAAATTCGCAGGACGTGAAATGTCAGGAGGATATAGAAAATGACAGCATTACTTGAGTTAAAGCAGAAAATAAAAGAAATATACGGACAGTATGAAATGTATATCCTGCCTGTAATGAAGTTTGTTCTTGCACTGGTTTATTTCCTGTGGATCAATGCGAATATGGGATATATGTCTCGCCTGAATAATGTATTTTTAGTACTGATCCTGGCATTGATCTGTTCCATTTTGCCGTCTTCCGCTATGATGTATATTGGTTTTGTGCTGATCCTTGTTCACAGTTATGCACTTGGAATTGAAATTGCGGCATTTATGCTTGTTCTGATCCTTCTGATGATGATCTTTTTCCTGAGGTTCAGTGGTGAACAGAATGTAACATTTGTATTTACACCGCTTTCCTTTGCATTCAGCCTTCCGGCATTACTTCCTATTGGAAGCGGACTTATGGAGAGCAGTTTATCTGCAATTCCGGCTGGCTGCGGTGTGGTTATGTATTATTTTATCCGTTTTTTAAGATCACAGTCAACAATCCTTGTAAATCCGGATCTGGAGATGACAGATAAGCTGCAGATCATGGCTGACGGTCTGGTACAGAACTGGGGAATGTGGATTGCAGTTGTTGCTTTTGTAGCAGTTATCCTTCTGGTACATCTGATCCGTACCCGCTCTTTTGATCATGCATGGAGGATATCTATTATTACAGGCGGTGTTGCCTATGTGTTTATAATGCTTGTTGGAAGTTTTGGAATGAACCTGAATGCAACTGTTGCAATGATTCCGCTTCTGATCTGTACGATTGCAGCTGTTCTCCTGGCACTTGTGCTTGAGTTCTTTGCATTTGGAGGAGATTACAGCCGTGCAGAGCGTCTGGAGTATGAGGATGATGAGTACTTCTATTATGTAAAAGCAGTTCCCAAGGCTTCTGTTGCAACTTCCGAGAGAAGTATTAAGAAAATAAATGCAGAACCTGTTCGTGAAGAGCGCAAGGCAGAGGACAACTCTGGTACTTATGCCAATCCAATCTTCCGACAGGATGAGAAGCCTAAAAGAAAGAAAGCTTCTCCAGCAGCAGACAGAAAGCCAAGACAGGCAGAGAAACCTGCTGCTAAGGATATTGATTTTGAAAAAAAACTTGAAGAATCTCTTAAAGATCTTTAAGGTTACTGCTTGGCAGTGAATGGTAACAAAGAAAGGAGTACACTATGCAGGATATGGCAGTCAGATTATCAGGATATTTGTCAAAACTCTCCCTGCCCAGTCTGGGAGTAACAGACATACTGGAGATTGCCCTGATTTCCTTCTTTATCTATCAGTTTATGGTGTGGATCAAGTTTACCCGCGCTTATACTCTGTTGAAGGGAATTCTGATAGTACTCCTTTTTATTTTATTTGCATATGTGTTGAAAATGAATACGATCCTCTGGATCATTAAGAATCTTTCTACTATACTTCTTACCAGTGTTGTTGTTATTTTCCAGCCAGAACTTCGGAAAATGCTGGAGCAGCTGGGACAGAAGAAGTTTATGGCTTCTATTTTCCCTTTGGATGCCGGCAAAGAGGTACAGGAAAGGTTTACAGATAAAACAATCAATGAGCTTGTGAAGGCATGTTTTGACATGGGAGAAGTAAGAACTGGCGCATTGATCGTCATTGAGCAGAATATCCGCTTAAGTGAATATGAGCGCACAGGAATCAATGTGGATGCAGTTCTTACAAGTCAGCTCCTGATCAATATTTTTGAACATAATACACCACTCCATGATGGCGCTGTCCTGGTGCGTGGCAATCGAATTGTAGCAGCTACCTGTTATCTGCCTCTTTCCGATAATATGGAGCTGAGCAAACAGCTTGGAACCAGACACAGAGCTGGTGTGGGAATTAGTGAAGTAAGTGATTCCCTGACAATTATTGTTTCAGAAGAAACCGGGCAGGTGTCTATGGCCCAGAACGGACAGCTCAGCAGAGGTCTTACCAGTGCTGAACTGAGATCTGCATTGATCAAGGCTCAGAATAAAAAGGTTGTAACTAACAGTAAACTGCGTCATCTGTTGAAAGGAAGAATGAGACATGAAGAAGACAAAGCTGACTAGGAATTTTACCTTGAAGATCATGTCTGTTTTCATCGGATTTCTGATCTGGTTTATTGTGGTAAATGTGGACAATCCGGTATCCAGTAAAAGTATCACCATTGCCGGAGAAAATGTAGAACTCCAGAATACGGCTTATGTGGATAGTGCAAACATGATGTGTATGCAGGATGATGATCCGGATCCTATAAGGGTTACAATCACAGGAGAGAGAAGACTTCTTTCCAGGATTACTCAGACCAATATAACCTTGACGGCAGATCTGCAGCAGGCAGGAAGCCTTGATACAGATCCGGTTATGGTTCCGATCACTGCCTCCTGTCCGGGAATCAGCCCCGAGAATATTAAAGTGACACCACAGTATCTCAGTGTCAGACTGGAAGAAAAAGTAACACAGGAGTTTCTGGTTAATGTAAATTACGGTTCCAGCCAGCCGGGCAAGGGCTACGAGGTTGGTTCCCAGACTGCAAGTCCGGAGAAAGTTAAAATTACAGGTCCGAAATCTCTTGTGAATAAAATTGATAAAGTAAATGCGACCGTTGATGTTGATGGCCGAACAAAGGATTTTTCCGAAGAGGCAGAACTGAATATTATTGATAAGAATCAGGACAGTCTTGCCGGAAGAATGGCTTATCTCACCATAGATAATACCAAAGTTGTTGTTACAACTAAATTTTGGAAGATTCGCACAGGCGTTAATATTGGTGCGGACTATGTAGGTGTGCCGGCAGATGGCTATCAGGTGGAGAGTGTGACTACTGTTCCGGATACTGTAAGTATTGCGGGAACAGATGAGGCATTGGAGACTCTGAAGCAGAATGACAACACGATCTGGATAGGCGGTACTGATATTGATATTACAGGAGAGACAACTGATATTGAGAAGAAAGTCAGTCTGAAAGATGTGCTTCCTGAGGATGTGAAGCTGACAAGCGGAACCAGTGAGGACGTTTGGGTGAAGGTAAGTATTTTACCTATTGGAAGTCATTCATATGGTCTTCCCTCCAATCAGGTTACGGTAGATAACCTTGCTGATAATCTTCTGGTAACATTTGGAACAGATAAGATTGAAATCCGCGTGAAAGCAACAGCTGGAGAGCTTGATGACTTTAATCTTGACGAAGTGAAAGCTTCTGTTGATCTGAAGGATATGGAAGTAGGAAGCTATCAGATCCCTGTGACTGTGAAGCTGCCTAAGGGATTTGAACTTCTGGATGATGTGGTTGCAGATGTGACTATATCAGAAGTTTCCAATTCAGATACTAATAATGAATGAGCTGTTGTTTACGGATGACGTCTGGCGAAATATTGCCATGGATGCAGGAAACAGCAGCAATAAGGGAGAAAAACTATGGTAAGTGAGAAAGTAAGGGTGAACAATCCTTCCGGCCTTCATTTACGACCGGCAGGCATTCTTTGTAAAGAAGCTATGAAATATAAATCTCTTATAACATTTCAGTATGGTCAGGGGTCTGCCAATGCCAAAAGCGTGCTCAGTGTTCTGGGTGCGTGTGTGAAATGTGGTGATGAGATCACTATATTTTGCGAAGGCGAGGACGAGACAGAGGCTTTAAGAAATCTTGTAACTGTTATCAATAATGGTTTAGGAGAATAAGATTTACAACGTTACAATAGGGAGGCATAAAAGTGAAAAAGAGAGTAGCAGCCGCAGTTTTAGGGATTATGTTAAGTGTGTCCATGGGTCTGGAAGTTCCAGCCGCAGCTTTGGATAGCGGATTTGAATCTGGATTTACATCTGAACAGGCAGCAGATGTGCAAACAGAAGACGGAACCGAAGCAGTACAGCCGTCTGAGGATACAGAGGTGCCTGCAGATACGGCAGCAGCTGGGGAGCAGCAGGTACAGGAAAGCCAGGACAATGAAGAAAATACAGACAGCGAAAATTCAGGAGAAAGTACAGATGGTTTTTTCGATGGCTTTACTTCAGATGAAACAGTGGAGGAGAAAGGAAGCACTGCTCCGGTAGATGGATTTGAAGCTGTTCCGGAAGGCACATTGGATGGGACTCAGGAAGTACAGGCAGATAATTCAGATGGAGTATTTGACTGGAAGGAATGGGAGCAGACAGCTGATGGTTTTAAGCTTCGTAAGAAAAAATCAACTGTAAGTCCAGCTGCTGAGGCTCAGAATGTGGCTGGTTCTGATGAGATTCAGGCGTTTGATGAAGTACAGGAGAATGGCGAAGCAGCAGGTACGGAAAGTGCAGAGGCTGAAGGAACAACTGTCCAGACTGAATATTATACCGCAGCAGATGGCATTGTAGAGATTACTACAAGAAACGAGGCTGGAGCAGTTCATACAGGAAGTTATTTGTTTGATGCCAATGGATTTTTGGTTACCGGCATTAAGACTTTAGTTGGAACGGAGAGTGCAAATGGGGCTGTTGGTGAATTCTATTTTACAGCTTCCGATAGTGCACAGGCATATACAGAATATAATGGACAGGGTGCTGCACTGGTTCCGTGGAAGACCACACTTGGTCAGATGAAGAAGGATTACTGGCTGTGGAACAAAGAAAGCAGAAACTTCCATTATTATGGCGCAGATGGTAAGGCACTAACCACTGCACAGTTAGATGAAGCCGCCAAGGCAAATAATACATATACAGGATATTATAAGATTAATGATGAGTATTATTGTCTGGATGAGAATGGAACACCACGTACTGGGAATGTTACTCTGACCGTAAACGGAGTAGCCGCACAGTACTACTTCCAGCCAGCAGAAACAGATCAGGAAATTCCAGGAAAGATGTACCGTGATGGATGGAAGAGTTTTGCAGGAACAGCCGGTGAGCAATGGAAATATTATGATTCCGGTGAGCTGGACAGCAGTAAGATTGGACAGCTTATGGTTCATGGCGTTATTGTAACAGAGCTTGACGGACGTAAAGATGCGGAAAATTCCTATCTGATCGATAAGAATGGCTATCTTCTTAAGAAGACTATGAAGAAAGCCACAGATGGCAAATATTATCTGACAGATAAGAATGGCTGTATTTATAAGAATCGTATTGTCACTTATAAAAAGAAACAATATTATGTAACAGAAACTGGTGCAAGAGCAACCTGGAAAAAGGTATGGCACCGCTGTCCTGGGGCTGGAAACAGAATGTACTATTTTGGTTCTACTGCTGGCCGGATCGTGAAGAAAACCGGATGGCAGAAAGTAACCACCTCTAAGGGGAAATTCTATGGCTGGGTCCTGTTCAATAAAAAAAGAAAGAATTATGCCAATACACTGAGAAACGGATATTATTTCAAAGCTGACGGAAGACTTGCCAGCGGAGTTACCGTGATCAATGGCAAGAGTTATTTCTTTAAACCATCTACATCTAATACAAGAAATGGCCAGATGGTTAAGAATGAAATGTTTGTTTACAAGAAAAAAACATATTTTGCAGACTCTAAAGGTGTACTTCGCAAGAGCGGATGGCAGAAGATTGATGGAAACTGGTATTACTTCAAGAATATGAGTCTTGTGAAGAATGCATTCGTGAAGAAAGGCAAAAAATATGGATATGTAGATGCTACTGGTAAGTTCACTACAGGCTGGGTGGTTGTAGACAATTCCCAGAATCTGGTTCGTTACATTAACCCGGATAAGAAGGGCTTTGTGCAAAATGAATCCAAGTGGATTGATGGCAAGCTGTATTACTTTGATAAGAATGGTTACAGAATCAATGACGTGACAAATATTTACAAATCAGGATATACAGTTGAAGTGGATCGTGTAAATGGTGTTATGACAATTTATGCAGATGCGAACCGTACAATTCCGGTTAAGACCATTCGTGTTTCAGTAGGCAATCCTGGAACAGATACTCCGACAGGCAGATATAAACTGACAAGATACAGCAGATGGCAGGCGCTTATGGGACCGTCCTGGGGACAGTATGGTACTCATGTAGATGGTGCTGGTCAGGGCGGAATTTTCGTCCACTCTATTGCATGCGGCTCAGCAAACAGCTATAATTTGCCGGTTAGTGCATATCTTAAGCTTGGAAGCCCGGCTTCCCATGGCTGTATCCGTACCTGTGTTGCCGATGCAAAATGGGTATATGAGAACTGCAATGGTTCCACCATTTATATTTTCGATGGAACCTATAAGTCTGACGAAGTATTCAAAGGACCGCTGGGACGTCGCGCAATTACACCGCTGAAGGGAATTAAGAATGGCGGATACTACGATCCGACCGATCCAGCAGCTTAATAGCTTACTCTGAAAGATATTTGTTGATAAAAAAAACGACATAAAAAGCCAAAAAGAGTGTCTTAAAATTATCAGATTTGATGATTTTAAGGCACCTTTTTACTGTTTTGGAGAATAACATTGAAATTTGAAAATGGAAACTGTATAATAACAAAGTAACACATTTTTAACATCTTGTAAGAAACAAGCGAATAAGGGAAAACGGTAAACACTACTGGTCCGGTAAGGATTGTAACCTGAAACTGTTTATCAGGAGGAGATATGGGAAAATGGAAAAAATGGCTGTCTGCCGGTTTATATACAGCTATGCTTGGAACTGCAATAATTGCAGGACCAACTGCAGATGTAAGTGCCAATGCAGGAAATAAGCCATATAATATTGAAAATGTTTCACCAGATGCGCATCTGGCACCAAGTGTAGGAGATTCCTCTTCCAAGACAAGCTCAAAGGCATGGCACAAAATTGACGGAGTCTGCTACAATGGAAGTGGAAAGAAAGTAGAAGGAGCCATTACCAGAGGTATGGATATCTCAGAATGGCAGGGAAAGATCAATTGGAAGGAAGCCAAGAAAGATCTGGATTTTGCCTTTGTGCGTATTTCCTATGGAACCAGACATCTGGATGATTATTATGACTATAATATGACTGAGGCAGAAGCAGCAGATGTGCCGGTAGGAACTTATGTATACAGTCTTGCCAAGACAAACAAAGAAGCACTTGCTGAAGCGCAGTTGGCTATTCGTCAGATGCAGGGACATAAGGTTTCCTATCCGGTAGCTTTTGACCTGGAAGATGAAGCTACATTGGGAACCTTGACTAGAAAGGAAATTTCCCAGATAGCTCTCACATTCTGTGATGAGATTCGCAAGGCAGGATATACACCAATTCTCTACATGAATCTGAATTGGTATAATAATTTTGTAGACTGGAACGTTCTGGAAGGCTCCGGTCTGGATGTCTGGATTGCAAGCTACGGAGATACAATTCTTGCACCGAGCGCCAGCAAATACAAATACACCATCTGGCAGTGCACAGCTGGTGATGAAGTTCCAGGTATGATCAGTACCAAGAAGCTGATCAGTGGAGTTCCCAAAGAGAACAATGTGGATCTGAACTTTGGCTATGTAGATTATACAACCAAGATTGTTCCCAGATGGAATTCTCAGGAAGGCTATACCCCTGCAAAACAGCCTTTATATTCAGATCCCAAGCTTCACAAGAATGGCTGGACCACTGTTAAAGGCAGAAAATATTACTACACAAATGATAAAAAGGCCAAAGGCTGGCTGGAAATTGATGGCAAGTATTACTGCTTTAGTTCCGTAGACGGACACTTATATAAAAGCAAGCTGATCAAGAAAGACGGCACTGCTTATTACGTGGACAAAAACGGCGTACGTGTAGAAAATAAAGTTGTGACAAAGAAAGGCAAGACCTACTATTTCGGAGCAGATGGCAAAGCCCTGACAGGTATGCGCAAGGTGGGCAGGAAATATTATTATTTCAGCACTACATCCTTTGCCATGGAAAAGAATTACAAATATGTAGCAGCCAACGGCAGCATTTACTTTTTTGGAAGTAAAGGTTACCGTGCAAAGAACAAGTTTATCACCCTCACAGAGAATGGCAGGAAGAATACTTATTATTTTGGAAAAAATGGAAAGGCTTATAAGGGCTGGTACACTATCAAAGGAAAAAAATATTATTTCTACCGCGGAACGGGTGCTGGCGCAGGAGTACGTGCGCAGAACGTGAGCCTGACCAGTGCAGATGGACTCGTTTCCGTATTTAACAAAAATGGTGTATGTACCAAACAATACAGATAGGATGACCAGTAACAGTAACCAATAATCTTGATTTATCAGACGGAATCATGTATATTAGAGCGTGTTTGAAAGATCTCCCACAAATTGTGACGCACATCTTGCAGAAAACCTTTTTAAACACGTTCCAAGAAGTCGATAAGACTGTAACTTTGACTGAATATAAAATGAAAGATAAATAAGGAGAAAAGAAAATGGGAAAAATTAAAGTAACAAATTGTGATGATATTGAAGGATTAAAAGTAATCGAGCCAACCGTATTTGGAGATTCCAGAGGTTATTTTATGGAGACTTACAATTACAATGACTTCAAAGAGGCAGGAATTGACGTAGAATTCGTACAGGATAATCAGTCCAGCTCACGTTATGGTGTTCTTCGCGGTCTCCATTTCCAGCTTCATTATCCACAGGACAAACTTGTCCGCGTAGTAAACGGAGAAGTGTTTGATGTGGCTGTAGATTTAAGAGAGGGCTCCAAAACTTATGGAAAATGGTACGGAGTTGTTCTTTCAGCAGAGAATAAGAAACAGTTTTTTATTCCGAAAGGATTTGCACATGGCTTCCTGGTTCTTTCTGAGAATGCGGAGTTTACTTATAAATGCTCCGATTTTTATCATCCAAACGATGAGGGCGGTCTGATCTGGAATGATCCGGACATCAATGTACAGTGGCCGATTCCGGAAGGTATGGAGCTGATCTTCTCTGACAAGGATCAGAAATGGGGCAGCTTTAAGGAACTTAACAGATAGGAGACTGTAAATGCTTAAGTCTATTTTTTCCCTGCCGGCGGATTTATATAAAAACCGCCGGCTGGTTATGAAACTGGCAAAAAATGATTTCAAGACCCGATATGCAGGTTCTTATTTTGGAACCTTCTGGGCTTTCGTTCAGCCGGTGGTAACAATTCTGGTATACTGGTTTGTATTTTCAGTGGGGTTCCGGTCCAACACAGATGAACTGGGAGTCCCTTTTGTGCTTTATCTGGTAGCTGGTATTGTGCCCTGGTTTTTCTTTTCTGATGCGCTTTCCGGAGGTACCAATTCGCTTCTGGAATATAATTACCTTGTAAAAAAGGTAGTGTTCAACATTAGCGTCCTTCCAGTGGTAAAAATAATTTCCGCTTTATTTGTACATGGCTTTTTTGTACTACTGGCAATTATTCTTTATATATGTAACGGAAGATTTCCTGACTGGTACTACCTTCAGATATTGTATTATAGTGCATGCGTCTTTTTTCTTGTGTTGGGACTTTGCTATGCTACCAGCGCAATTGCAGTCCTTTTCCGCGATCTGAACCAGATTATTGGTATCGGATTACAGGTTGGAGTATGGTTGACTCCTATTATGTGGGTGTCAGAGAGCATGATCGGTGCCAACAGCCTTCTATACAAAATTCTTCAGCTGAATCCTGTATTTTATATTGTATCAGGATATCGTGACGCATTTATTATCAAGCGCTGGTTCTTCGAAAGACCAGTCTGGACATTATATTTCTGGATATTTGCCATCTGCTGCTTCCTGTTTGGAAACTGGATCTTTAAGCGGCTTCGGGTTCATTTTGCAGATGTTCTGTAAATAGGAGAAAAGCAGTTATGAATCGAAATGTATTCAGCGAAGAGGGAAGGTAACGGCTCATGAGACATGTTCGATGAAGTACAGAACTGTAGAGGAACTGGGCAGTTACAAAGCGGATAGAAAAGAAAGGAAACAACGTGGAAAGTAAAAACGCCATTGAAATAAGAAATTTGTCCAAGATGTATAAGCTCTATAACAGACCACTGGACCGCCTGAAGGATTCTCTGGGGCTTAGTCGTAAGAAGCTGTATAAAGAACATTATGCACTTAAGGATGTTAGTTTTGATATTGGAGAAGGAGAATGCGTTGGTATTATTGGAACAAACGGCTCCGGAAAATCCACTATTCTGAAAATTATTACCGGTGTACTGGCTCCTACAGCCGGAACCGTAACCGTAAATGGAAGAATTTCGGCTCTTCTGGAACTGGGAGCCGGATTTAATCCGGAATATTCTGGTATGGAAAATATTTTCCTGAATGGTACCATGTTAGGCTTTTCCGAAGAAGAAATCAACGCAAGGCTGGATGAAATCCTCAGTTTTGCAGATATTGGTGACTTTATCCATCAGCCGGTAAAGACCTACTCCAGTGGTATGTTTGTACGCCTGGCCTTTGCTGTGGCTATCAACATAGATCCGGAGATCCTGGTAGTGGATGAAGCACTTTCTGTAGGTGATGTATTTTTTCAGGCGAAATGCTATCATAAGTTTGAGGAATTTAAGAAACAGGGCAAAACTATTTTGTTTGTAAGTCACGACCTGGGAAGCATTTCCAAATACTGCGATCGTGTTATTCTTTTGAATCAGGGTGTCATGCTGGACGAGGGTACGCCTAAAGCTATGGTAGACATGTATAAGCAGCTTTTGGTACATCAGGATCCGGTGAAACAGGCAGAAGGCTCAGAGACAAAGAAAGAAGACTGGAAACAGGGATTCCTTGTGAACCCGAACACATTGGAGTATGGGGAAAAACAGGCTGAGATCACAGACTTCGTTGTAATGGATTCCAAGAGCCTTCAGACCAACACGATCGAGAAGGGGTCTAAATTTCAGATTAAAATGCGCATTCATTTTCATGAAAGCATTCAGCAGCCTATTATGGCTTTCACATTCAAGAATATTCAGGGAACTGAGATCACAGGAACCAACACTATGTATGAAGGTGTGAATGTGGAACACACAGACGCAGGGGATGAGTGTGTAGTGGTTTTTGAGCAGAAAATGGATATGCAGGGTGGGGAATATCTTCTCTCCTTTGGCTGTACCGGCTATCGGAATGGAGATTTTACCGTATTCCATCGTTTATATGATGCATGCAACATAACTGTGGTTTCTTCCAAAAATACAGTTGGATTCTACGATATGAATTCCAAAGTGTGGATAGAGGAATAATAAAATATGCAGGAAAAAATCGGAAACGTAACATTAGATTATGAGTATTACCCAGGCGAGGATCTGTACAGCGATGGTCCTGTGGAAGAAGAGCTTCTTGAAATTGCGAAAAATTATCAGGAGAAGGAACTAAACCAGTTGATCTATGAACGAAACAGCTGGCCGGTCCTTTATCATTTTTCACATATTCGCCAGAACATTCTGGAGTGGCTTCCTATCACAAAAGAACAGAAGGTTCTGGAAATCGGGTCCGGCTGTGGACCGATCACAGGAGTTCTCGCGCGAAAAGCCAAAAGTGTCACCTGTATCGATCTGTCGAAAATGCGTAGCACCATCAATGCATATCGAAATCGCGAATGTGATAATGTGAAAATTATGGTAGGAAATTTTCAGGATGTGGAGAGTAGCCTTACTGAGAAATATGATTACATTACCCTGATCGGTGTGTTTGAATATTCCCAGGGCTATATCGGGACAGCACAGCCTTATGTGGAAATGCTCAGACGCATTGCCCGCCATCTGGCACTGGGAGGCAGAATCGTGATCGCGATTGAGAACCGACTTGGCCTGAAATATTGGGCCGGCTGCACCGAAGATCATGTGGGAAAATATTTTGAAGGACTGGAGAACTATCCGGATACCAGAAGTGTGCGGACTTTTTCCAGAAAGGAACTGTCTGATATTATTGACCAGGCTGGTGAATTTAAGACCACTTTCTATTATCCATATCCGGATTATAAATTCCCGATGACTATTTATTCAGACAAGCGTCTGCCGAAGAAAGGCGAGCTTCGGGATAATTTCTGTAATTTTGACCGTAACAGAATACAATTGTTCAATGAGGGGAAAGTATACGATTCCCTCACTGATGCAGGACTTTTTCAGGAATTTTCCAATTCATTCCTGGTGATTGTGGAAAGGAAGGAAAACAAATGAAAGAGATTATTTTCAGTAAATATTCCAATGAAAGAAGCCGTTCCTTCGCAATTCGCACTGACATTGTGGAAGAAGATGGGAAAAGATGGCTGGAGAAAAAATGGCTGTATCCGGAAGGAAAAGAACATGTTCTTCGCATGAAAAAATGGAATCAGAAGCTTGATCAGATGTATGGGGAAGTTCCGTTTCTGAGCAACAAGTGCGAGATAGGCGAAGACTGTGCTTATTTTGAGTATCTGGAACAGGAGAATCTTGCAGAATATCTGGATGATCTGCTGGGAAAGGGAGAAAAGGAAAAAGCTGAGAAAATTTTTACGGAATATCTGGAAAACGTACAGAAGCTTCACAGCAAAAAGCCGTTCACAATAACTGAGGAATTCAAAAATGTTTTCGGTGATGTGCCTATGCCTGGCGGACTGACATGTACAGATGTTACGAATATTGATATGATCTGTGACAATGTTGTAATGACCCGTCCATATACACTTCTGGACTATGAATGGACATTTGAGTTTCCTGTTCCCTGTGAATTTGTACTGTATCGGATCATCCATTACTATATACAGACGCATAAAGTGCGTGAAGTGCTGAATGCAGCCGGATTTTATGAGAAATTTGGTATTTCAGAAGTGATGAGAACCAGTTTTTCCAGAATGGAAAGCGGTTTTCAGGTATATATTACAGGCATGCATGTTCCTATGAGGGAGATGTATGCCACAATGACTCCCGGGGTGGAATATTTGTCCCTGAGTAATCTGGGACCGCTGCAGGTATATTTCGCAGAACAAAGAGGTATGTATTCCGAAGCAAGTTCTGTAAAAAGACCTATTATGGCCGGAAAGGTAAAATGCACCTTGAATCTGCCGAAAAGCTGCAGGTTTATTAGAATTGATCCAGGTGATCATCCGTGTACGGTACATCTTGCAGCAATCCGTTTTGACAGGATGCCAGCTTCCCTGGACGGGGTTCTGACACCCGAAGGAACAATCTGCGGCAGCTGGGCTTTCCTTTCGCGGTTTGATCCCTGTATTGTAGATATAGAGGTTCCGGAAGGTGCTAAGAATCTTACACTGAATCTGGAGATTGATGAGGCAAAGGAAGATATGCTGAATGAGATCTGTTCCCTTGAGGTGAGAAGCCACAGTCTTAAAGGAGTGCTTGGAGAGCGGGCGAGAGAAGCAGTGGGCCGTTTGAAAAATGGTTGGGAATCTTCTGCAAAGAAAGGAAAGTAGAATGAATCAAAAGGTAATGCTGGTTGAAAAAGAACGGTTTCTTTTGAATGATAATTGCAAATATATGATCACAGGAAGGGTTTCAAAGGAAGCAGATATAGAGTGTTATCTGGACGGTATCCGCCTTCCTTCTGAGACAAACCTGATTACTGTGATGACCGGATTTATGAGGGCTGTGGAGACGAAAAATCCAGGAGGCAAATGGGTGGAGGTATTAGTTACCCTGCCTGAAAATCTGCAGAATTACAAAAAACTTCAGGTGTACGCTGTTAACGGAAAGGAGCGTTTCCTCTGGTATAAGATGAAAACTTCGGATCTTATGAGAAAACAGGGAAAACCTCAGCTTTTTGTTGATGGGGAATCTATAGTCAGAGAGCAGAAGAAGGTTATCCTTGCCGGCTGGGCGGTAGGAACTACACCGGTTTCCCTGCAGGTATATGATGAAAATAAAAAGCCTGTGAAAATAACCCTGAAGCGGAATACCCGAATGGACGTGGCAGAAATGTTTCGGGAATGCGAAGTGAATAAGGATTGCGGATTCCATATCCAGGCAGAAAATGTATCTGGAAAGAAGGCTTATCTTGTTGCAAAGGATGAGAACGGAAAAAAGGCAGTCTACCAGATTGGTATTTCAAAGGGCGAACGCTTTAAGGCAAAAGCCAGCCTTTATTCGAAAAAGGCAATGGAGAATTATCGTTCCAATGGCATTCATACTGTGATCCGGAAGTCGCTGATCAAGCTGGAAGCGTTGAGCAAGGGAGACGGTCTTTACCAGACCTGGCTGAAGGAGAACAGGGTTACTAAGAAAGAACTGAATCAGCAGAGAAAGACTGTTTTTCGGGAGAACATTAAGTTTAGCCTTGTGGTTCCTCTCTATAAGACGGATAAGTACCTTTTGAAGGCTCTTGTGGATTCTGTGCTGGCGCAGACATACAGCAACTGGGAACTTTGCCTTTCAGATGGAAGTGGAGCAGATTCTCCGATCCGCAGTATTCTGGAAGAATATCAGAAAAAGGATCCAAGGATCAAAGTTGTTTTCAATGAGAAACAGCTGCAGATTTCAGACAATACAAATGCTGCTATTGGAATTGCCACTGGAAATTATATTGCATTTGCAGATCATGATGATACCCTGGCAGAGGAAGCTTTTTATCAGATGGCAAAGGAAATCTCACAGCATCCGGAGGCGGATCTTATTTATTCTGATGAGGATATTATTGATATAAGAGGAAATCGGCTTTTCCCTCATTTTAAGCCGGATTTTAACCCTGATTATCTGTGCTGCGTAAATTATATCTGCCATCTGGTGGTTGTAAAGAGAACACTTCTCGACCGAACAGGACTTTTGCGGCCAGAATATGACGGTTCCCAGGACTTTGATTTTCTGCTTCGCTGCACGGAGCATACAGACAGTGAGAAGATCCGCCATATTCCCAAGCTCCTTTATCACTGGAGAAGCCATGAGGGTTCCACAGCGGGCAATCCGGATGACAAGCCATATGCAGTGATCGCAGGAGAAAAGGCACTTGCAGGGCATTATGAGCGCATGGGAATTAAGGCAGAGGTGGAATACACTGGATGCCCGGTCGTTTTCAGAACCCATTTTGTTATAGAGGGTGACCCGAAGGTATCAATTTTGATTCCGAATAAGGAGCATACAGAGGATCTGAATAAATGTGTGACTTCCATTCTGGAGAAGAGCACCTGGAAAAATATCCAGATTATCGTAATTGAGAATAACAGTGAGAGGGAAGAGACCTTCCACTATTATGAGAAACTTGAGAAGCGGTATCCTCAGGTAAAAGTGGTTACATGGGATGGTCCCTTCAACTATTCAGCAATCAACAATTTTGGTGCAAAATATGCGGATGGAGATTATTTCCTTCTGCTCAATAATGATACAGAGGTTATTACTCCAGAGTGGCTGGAGAACATGATGGGCTATTGCCAGAGAGAGGATGTGGGCATTGTAGGTGCCAAGCTCCTTTACCCGGATAATACGGTTCAGCATGCTGGTGTCGTGGTAGGAATCGCAGGTTTTGCAGGACATATTCTTACCGGATATGACAGATATGCCACAGGATATTTGTGGAGACTGGCAACTACACAGGATGAGAGTGCAGTAACAGGCGCCTGTCTGATGGTGAAGCGAAGCGTTTTTGAGGAACTTCATGGGCTGGATGAAAGCTTTGCAGTGGGACTGAATGATATTGACTTCTGTCTTAGGGCAAGGGCACTTGGTAAATTGGTTGTATTTACTCCGGAGGCCTGCCTGTACCATTATGAATCTAAGTCACGCGGACTGGAGAATACGCCGGAGAAGAAGGCGCGTCTTCAGAAAGAGGTGGATCATTTCCGGGAACGTTACGGAGATTTTCTGAAAAAGGGTGATCCGTATTACAATCCGAATCTGAGTATTGTGAGAGGGGATTGTGCATTCAGGATGGCGTATGAGAAGAAGGATGAAATAGTTTGATGCAGAACTAATATAAAAACCCAGTCGGGAGAGGAAGATACCCTGTCCTGACTGGGCTTTTTATTAGGATTTTACAATTTTCACGATCCTCCAGATCAAAAGAATCAGAAGAAGTAAGAATACACCGGCAATTACAAAATACGGAATTTCAGTGTGATTATCGGAGTAGTCCTTGGCCGCCTGCATGTGCTGCTGACCTTCCTGGACGGAAGCAGTATCATCAGACTGAACAACTTCAAGGACTGCAGATCCCACAGAAGTGCCGTTAAAAAGGTAGGTGCGGTCAATCTGGTCGCCGTTCTGGGAATCTTCTGTGGTAAGGCTATCGGCACCGGTGCCGGCTGGAACTACTACGTCACCGCCGGAGATAATGCTGAAATCGCTGTCTCCAAGGGATAAAGTTACAAACTGATCGAATCCATAATTGAGAATAGAGGCTGCATCAGGAGCTGTCTGACCGGAAGCACCTTTCAGGACTACGCTGATCAGAGTCATGCCATTTCGTTGGGCTGCACATACCAGTGTACTTCCGGAGGCTTCCGTATAACCTTCCTTACCGCCGATACATCCTTCGTAAAATCCAGTGCTGCCAGTATCTGTCATGGTGAATTTGCTGGTCAGGTTACGGGCTGCCGCTTTATTGGTGGCAGGGATCGTGTAGCTGGTGGCTGCTGCGATGGTTCTGAAAGACTCATTCTGGATGGCGGCCTGCATGATCAGCGCCATGTCGTGGGCCGTAGTGTGCTGGTTGTCATCCGGAAGTCCGGTGGGATTCGTGAATACGGTATTGGTACATCCAAGCTCCTGCGCTCTGGTATTCATCTGCTGGACAAAGCCGTCTACAGAACCGCCTACATGCTCTGCAATCTGCAGTGCAATATCATTGGCAGAGGCAACCATAATGGCATACAGGCACTGCTCTACAGTGAAAACCTCATCAACCTGTGAGGAAATACTGGCACCGCCGTCTGTGACACCAGAAACTCCGGTAGCGGTCATGGTAACCTCATCTGTGAGCTGTGTATTCTCAAGAGCCAGAAGACAGGTCATGATCTTGACTGTACTTCCGGGGAAAAGTACTTCGTCTGCATTCTTGGAATAGAGAATGGTATTGGTGGTATTCTCCATGACTACAGCCGCTTCAGAAGAAATATCGGAAGCCTGGGGCCATCCGGAAATGGAATTGGTAGATATGGTACCTGATGCTTCAACTGCTGCACTCTGGTCTGCCTCTTCTGCAGATATGGGAACCTGGAAAAGAAGAGATGCAAAAAGACCAAGAGCCAGAAAAACTGAGGTTATCTTTTGCTTTTTCATAGTATAATGAACTCCTGTATTAAAATAAGGGTATCTGCAGTGATGTCTGAGAACAACATCGTAACACTCTTTCTGACAGTGCAGATACAATTCTGTTGCAAGTATAACATATAGTATATTTTTCCTGTAAAATAGAAAAATATAATACAAATATAATCATATCCTAAAATGTGGTTCAATTCAACCTTTCTTTTACAGCTTCCTTGCAAAATTGTTTCTTCAATGTTAAAATAGGGTCATTATAAAAGCAAAGGATTTTAATATGAGCGATAAAAACGGATCAGAGGGACGGATCCAGTGGTCTCGTTTCTTCAAAAAATTATCTCCTTACATGATCCAGAAGGGACTTTTATATCTGAAGCATTATGGTCCCAGGGAGTTCTGGATACGGCTGCACGAGCGATTTGAGCCGGAGGAGATCCCTTATGGTCCCTGGTACGCGGCATATGTGCCGGACCAGACGGTCCTTGACAAACAAAGAAAGAAAAAATTTGCTTACGCACCTCTTATCAGCGTGGTAGTTCCGGCTTATCGTACTCCGGAATTATTTTTGCGGCAGATGATCGATTCACTGGAAGCACAGACCTATGAGAACTGGGAGCTTTGCATTGCCAATGGAAGTCCGGAAGATCAGTCTATGAGAAAAGTGCTGGAAGAATACAGCAGCAGGGACAGGAGAGTACGCTGGCAGGAGCTTACTGAGAATAAAGGAATTGCAGAGAACACCAATGCTGCATTTGCCATGGCAAAGGGAGAATTTGTGGGGCTTCTGGATCATGATGATCTTCTTGCGCCAAATGCTCTTTACGAGGTTGTGAATGCACTGAACCAGCATGAGCATGGGGATGCAGTATACACAGATGAGGATAAGGTGACTGCTGAACTGGACGAGCATTTTCAGCCACACCTGAAGCCGGATTTTAATATTGATCTGCTTCGTTCCAATAACTATATCTGTCACTTTTTTGTTGTGCGGCGGCAGCTTGTAGAAGAAGTGGGCGGATTCCGCAGGGAATTTGACGGAGCACAGGACTATGATTTTATTTTCCGATGTGTGGAAAAAGCCAGGGAAGTGGTGCATGTACCGGAGATTTTGTATCATTGGCGTACCCACAAGGCGTCTACTGCTGATAATCCTGCGAGTAAGATGTACGCTTTTGAAGCTGGCAAACGTGCTATCGAGGCACATCTTGAGAGGACTGGAGTAAAAGGCACTGTAAGCCATACTCCAGATCTTGGATTTTACAGAGTGAAATACCCGGTACAGGGACATCCGCTTGTTTCCATTATCATTCCCAATAAAGACGAGAAGGAAACTCTGGAGAAATGCCTGGAATCTATTAAGAAGAACACACTCTACGATAATTATGAGATCATTATCGTGGAGAATAACAGCACTACAGATGAGATTTTCGATTATTACAGGAAGATTTCAGAGGATCCCAGGATCCATCTGATCTGCTGGAAAAAGGAATTCAACTATTCCGCGATCAACAACTTTGGGGTCAAAAATGCCAGGGGTGAATATCTCCTTTTTCTGAATAATGATGTAACGGTCATTACAGAGGACTGGATGGGAGAAATGCTGGGTGTGTGTCAGCGAAGAGAAGTGGGAGCAGTAGGCGTGAAACTGATCTATCCGGACAATACCATCCAGCACGCTGGCTGTGTGATCGGGATTGGTGGAATTGCAGGTCATATGTTTGTGGATATGCCTGCGGATCGTACCGGATATCTTCACAAGGCGTCTATTTTACAGGATATGAGCGCTGTAACTGCAGCCTGTATGATGATGAAGCGCAGTGCTTTTGATAAAGTGGGTGGCTTCACAGAAGAACTTGCAGTTGCTTTTAACGATGTGGATCTGTGTCTGAAGACTACGAAAGCAGGTTATCTGGTGGTTTATGATCCCTATGCAAGGCTTTACCACATGGAATCCAAGACTCGTGGAGCAGAGAACAATGAGATGAAAGTCAGACGTTTCCAGCGGGAGATCGAATATATGAGATGTAACTGGATCGATATTCTGAAGAACGGTGATCCCAATTATAATAAGAATCTTTCCCTGACCAAGTGGAATTATTCTTTAAGACCACTTCCGGGCATGACCGGCAAAAAGGAGGAAGACTAAGGAGATATTATGCAGGAAGTATCAGTCATTATTCCCAATTATAATGGGATGGCATATCTGGAGGGTGTGCTTTCAAGCCTGGAGCAGCAGGAGTTTCAGAATTTTGAGACCATTCTGGTGGACAATGGATCTTCAGATGGAAGCGTTGCCTTTGTAATGGGGAATTTTCCCTGGGTACACATTGTGGAACTTCCAGATAATTTCGGCTTTTCAAGAGCTGTAAATGAGGGGATTTATGCATCACGGACACCTTATGTGCTCCTTTTGAATAACGATACAGAAGTAGATAAGAATTTTGTGGGAGAAATGCTGGCAGCTATAAAGCATCATAAGAAGGCTTTCTCCTGCAGTGCAAGGATGATCTGCTATCATGACCGGGATAAACTGGATGATGCAGGTAATTATTATTCTGCTCTTGGCTGGGCATATGCCCGGGGCAAAGGGAAGGATATCCATTCCTTTGAGAAGGAAGAGCGGATATTTGCTTCATGCGCTGGCGCAGCTATTTACCGTAAGAAGGTTTTTGAAAAAATCGGATATTTTGATGAAGAGCATTTTGCCTATCTGGAAGATATTGATGTGGGCTATCGTGCCAGAATCTTTGGATATGAGAACTGGTACGTGCCAACTGCACTGGTCTATCATGTGGGCAGCGGAACAAGCGGCTCCAGATACAATCAGTTTAAGACCAGATATTCTTCAAGAAATAATATTTATCTGATCTACAAAAATATGCCGGTTCTTCAGATTATTTTGAATCTACCTTTTCTGGTGCCGGGCTTTGGCATGAAGATCCTGTTTTTTTCCCAGAAGGGAATGGGCAGGGAGTATGTGGCAGGAATCAAAAATGGGTTCCAGATCAGTCATAGAAATAAAAAAGTGAAGTTCCACATGAGAAATCTTGGAAGATACGCCAGAATCCAGCTGGAACTGTGGTGGAATATAATTTACAGATTTATGGTATAAAAAGTTTGTGCAGAAGTGATTCGTTATTATTTCGTAACTATTTTTCATGTTAATGTATGAAGAATTTATTGCAATTCTGTTTTATCTATTATAAGATAGAGGAAGTCACAGACCGGAGAGTGTTTGAAAAAGGCTTTAAAGCGTGAGATGTGGATGAAACGCTCAGCAGGAAACGGTTTGTGAAGGAAGAAGGGCAGAGGTGGAAGAGATTGATTAAAGATAATCAGAAGAACTTCAGTCGGCTCCATGTCGTTATAGATGCCTGTGTAATTACGTTATCTTATATGTTTGCCTGGGCGCTGAGATTTATCGGACCTTTTGCAGCAAATGCTGTCCGGGCCAGAAGTTTCCAGCAGTATATGTCTGCACTGGTATTTATTCTGCCGGCGTATATTCTGCTGTATCATGCGTTTTCGCTGTATGAACCAATGCGGATGCAGGGAAGACGTCTTGTGCTGTCTAATATTGTGAAAGCCAATTCTCTTGGTATTCTGATCACTACATTTATTTTGTATACCATTGAAGAAGGCGATATTTCCCGTTCTGTACTGTATATGTTTTACGGAATCTGCATTGTGGCAAGCTGGGGAGCAAGAATGTTCATTTTCTATAGCCTGCGCAAAATGCGAAAGAAAGGACTGAACCAGAAACAGGTAGTGCTGGTTGGGTACAGCCGGGCAGCAGAAGAGTATATTGACCGCATTCAGCAGAACCCTCAGTGGGGATATGTGGTAAGAGGCATTCTGGATGACAATATTACTGCAGGTACCATGTATAAAGGCGTCAAGGTGATCGGAAGAATTGCCAATCTGAACGTGATCCTGCCGGAGAGCAGGCTTGACGAGATTGCGATTACACTGGGATTAAGTGAATATTACCGACTGGAGGAGATTGTAGCACTTTGTGAGAAATCAGGAGTGCATACAAAATTTATTCCGGATTATAATAAGATTATTCCTACGAAACCATATACAGAGGATATTCTGGGACTTCCGGTGATCAATATCCGGTATGTTCCCCTTAGTAATACTTTTAATGCCATGATAAAAAGAATAATGGATATTTGTGGCTCCATTATTGGAATCATTGTGGCGTCGCCGATCATGCTGGTATTGTGTGCGCTGATAAAGCTCACTTCTCCTGGTCCGCTGATCTATCGGCAGGAACGTGTGGGCCTCCATAATCAGACTTTCTGGATGTATAAATTCCGTTCTATGGAGATTCAGCCGGAGGCAGAGGAGAAGAAAGCATGGACAGTAAAAAATGATCCCAGGGTTACAGCAATCGGCAGATTTATGCGAAGAACCAGCCTTGATGAACTTCCCCAGCTTTTTAATATTTTTAAGGGAGATATGAGTCTGGTAGGGCCAAGACCTGAGAGACCATTTTTTGTGGAAAAGTTCCGTGAAGAGATTCCGAGATATATGGTGAAGCACCAGGTAAGACCCGGGCTGACCGGATGGGCACAGGTAAACGGATACAGAGGTGACACTTCCATCCGCAAGAGGATTGAGTGTGATCTTTACTATATCGAGAACTGGACTGTAGGGCTTGATATCAAGATAATGTTTATGACGATCTTTAAAGGATTCATTAATAAGAATGCGTATTGAGAAAGGAAAGAAAAATGGCAAGACCTGGTAGAAAAAAGAGGACTGCTTTGTTTATTGTGGAAATTATCTGTCTTTTGCTGTTTATTGGCGGATTGTATGTATATGGACAGATTGATTCCAGATTGAACAAGATTGAGACACCTCAGCTGGATGAGAGCAAGATTGTTACGAATGTGACAGCACCACAGATGTCTGGCTATACAACTTATGCACTTTTCGGAATCGACCAGCGTTCCAAGAATGCTGCGCTTGATGCACAGAACAGTGATACCATTATCATTGCAAGTATTAATAATGATACCAAAGAGGTGAAGCTTGCTTCCGTATATCGTGATACTCTTCTGGATATTGGAAATGATACTTATACCAAGGCAAATGCTGCTTACGCATATGGTGGTCCGGAACAGGCCATTTCCATGCTGAATACCATGCTTGACCTGAAAATTACGGATTACGTAACTGTTAATTTTAATGCAATGGTAGCTGCAATAGATGCACTTGGCGGTCTTGATATTCCTCTTTCCTATGCGGAAATGGTGTTTATGAATGACTATTGTATAGAAACTTCCCAGGAGACCGGCAAAAGCTACACGCCAGTAGAACTGCCGGATCCCAAGCCGGAGAACGAGGAGGAAATCCTTGGAACATACCATCTGAATGGTGTACAGTCAGTTTCTTACTGTCGTATCCGTTACACTGCAAGCATGGATATGGGACGTACTGAGCGTCAGCGCCGTGTGATCGGAATGATGGTTGACAAAGCAAAGGCAGCAGGAATTACCACCATTTTCAATATTATGGACGAGGTATTTCCTATGATTTCCACATCCATCACGAAGACTGAGATTCTGAACCTGATTCCGACGCTGATGGGGTATAACATTGCAGATACTACCGGTTTCCCAGCCAAGTACAAATTTGCGGATGTGAAGAAGGCCAGCATGGTTGTTGCAGACACGCTGGAGGATAATGTAAAGGAACTTCATAAGTTTCTGTATGGTGCTGACGAGAATTACCAGCCGTCACAGAACATTGTGGAGGCGAATGCCCGGATCATTGAGCTTGTAGGCGGTGCAGATACCTTGGTTGACCAGTCTCCGATTGCAAGTAATGAAGCAGGAAATTCTTCTGATATTGTATGGCAGGGTGACGGAAGCGGAAACTATGATTACAATGATTATGGTGGAAGCGATTACGACAACAGCTACGACAACAGCTATGATAACAGCTACGACAATAGCTATGACAGCGGAAACGATTATAGTGGAGACGATAGCGGCGATTATAGCGATGGCAGTTATGACAGTGGAAGTGATTCTGGCAGCAGTTACGATAATGGAGGAGACTACAGCGGCGGAGATTATAGTGGAGACAGCTCCGGCGATGGCGGTTTCGAAGATGGAAGCGGATATTGATCAGTAGATAAATATTCCATGATTGAAAATTTAAAGGGACCATCCGAAAGGAAGTGGTCCCTTTTTCGCGAAAAGGATGTGCGCTCTGCCAGCAGTGTTACCATATTGCGAAAGTATATTTATTTGTGCAGAGCCTGAAAGAGGAGAGATACTATGGAAACAGTTGACGTAATTATTCCTGCATACCGTCCGGGAAAAGAATTTGAGAAGTTGTTGGATTCTCTTTCCACACAGAATTATCCAGTGGAAAAAATTCTTGTTATGAATACAGAAGAGAAATTCTGGAACACGGCCTGGGAGAAAAAATTTCCAAAAGTGAACGTGGTACATTTAAAAAAGGCGGATTTTGACCACGGTGGAACCAGATGCCGGGGAGCAAGACTGTCTGATTCAGATATTATGGTATTTATGACTCAGGATGCAGTTCCGGCAGACAGAAATCTGATTGGAAATCTGATCCGTCCACTGCAGGAAAATTCCAAAGTTGGAGCTGCCTACGCAAGACAGCTGGCTCGGGAGGACTGTGCTTACCTGGAAAAATACACCAGAAGATTTAATTATCCGGAAACTTCTTCTATAAAATGGGAAAAAGATACTGGCATATATGGAATAAAAACTTATTTTTGCTCCAATGTGTGTGCAGCTTATAAGAAAAGTATTTATGAGGAAATTGGCGGTTTTGTAAAAAAAGCTATTTTTAATGAAGACATGATCTATGCAGGAACTATGGCAAAGCGGGGATATGGAATTGCCTATGCTGCAGATGCCTGTGTGATCCATTCACACAATTATTCATGCAGACAGCAGTTTCACCGGAATTTTGATCTGGGTGTTTCCCAGGCAGATCATCCGGAGATTTTTGAGGGAGTACCATCAGAGGGAGAGGGACTTCGCCTTGTGAAAAAGAGCCTGGCTTATCTTATAAAAACAGGGCATATCTGGCTGGTTCCCAAGCTGGCAGGGCAAAGTGGCTTCAAATATATGGGATATTTTCTTGGAAAAAGATATAAAAAGCTGCCGAAAAAGGTGATTCTGTTTTGTACTATGAACCGTGAATATTGGAAAAACGAGTAACTGTTCAGTGTTTTTACAGTTATGCACTTCGTGAATAGGGACTGTGGCTATGAAAGGTGACACTTTTTTTCGTGTCACCTTTTCTTAATGAATCTATCACATTTTCAACACAATTGCTTGCTAAACTTGTATCATAAATAAAAGAAAATGTTACAGAATGCTGCAGATTCCAACGTGAACAGCAGCACTGTTTATGAACATAGAAGGGAGCAGAAAATGAGTGATGAATGGAATTGGGGACAGGAGCCAGAGAAAACGGATGGCAGCTCCCAACAGCCAGAGAATACAGATGAATCCGGATCGGCTGCATCGGATCAGACAGCGGCCCCCGAAGATGAATTGAATGAAAATGTAACTTATCATTACAAATATACCAGCAGCAGAAATTCAGATGGTGCAGGAAGCACAGACAATGGAAATTATTACGCTTCCAGCAATAATTCAGATACTTCCGGAAATTCATCCAAAGACAGCGGTTTTGAGTCCCAATCTTCGGAACCCAGATATGCGCATTATCAGGTTGATGAACAGGAGAAGAAGCCTGAGGAAAAAAAGAAAGGAAGACATCACAGACTTCATAATGATAAGGCAGCATCTTCCGGTTTTGGAAGGAAAGCAGGAAATACTATTACGCTGGCTGTGATTTTTGGTCTGGTGGCAGGTCTGGTATTTCAGGCAGTGAATATGGTGTCGGATAAATATTTTAAGAAAGAAACTCAGACTGCAGTAGGGTCTGCAGAGACACTTACTTCTTCAGCATCTGCCAGTACCACGGCAGAAGAAAGCACAGATGCAGGCGAAGGCATCAATGCAGAAATCGTAGCAAATGAAAAAGGTCCCGTTGCAGGGGTTGCCCAGGCTGCAATGCCCTCAGTCGTGGCAATCACTTCAGTAAGCATGCAGGAAATTCGCAGCTTTTTCGGCTATGGAATGGAATATCCCAGTACAGGAAGCGGTTCTGGTATTATTGTCGGAGAGAATGATGATGAACTTCTCATTGCTACCAACAATCATGTAGTGGAGGGCGCTACTACACTGAGTGTCTGCTTTATCGGAAGTGATGTGGTAAGTGCAGAACAGGAAACTGAGAATTATATAAATGGAAATGGAGACTTGAATATTGATGGTGCAGTTTCCGCAAAGATAAAAGGAACTGACGAGGATACAGACCTTGCGGTGATTGCAGTTGAAAAAAGTGACATTCCGGAAGAAACCATGAGCCAGATTAAAATTGCCCAGCTTGGCAATTCGGATGATCTTGCTGTTGGTGAGCAGGTGGTTGCCATTGGTAATGCACTTGGTTATGGTCAGACTGTAACATCTGGCTGGGTAAGTGCCCTGGATCGCACTGTTCAGTCCGATTCCAATACTTATGAGGAGCTGATCCAGACAGATGCAGCAATTAATCCTGGCAACAGTGGTGGTGCCCTTTTAAATATGCAGGGAGAATTGATTGGAATTAACTGTGCCAAAATTGCATCAAGCAGTATAGAGGGAACCGGATATGCCATTCCGATTTCCAAGGCACAGCCCATTCTGGAAGAACTTATGAATCGTAAGACAAGGGATAAAGTTTCAGATGAGTCACAGATTGGCTATCTGGGAGTTAAATTCGCCGATCTTTCCAGAGAAGCAATCCAGATGTATAATATGCCATCTGGTGCATTTGTTATGGATGTGTATCCGGGAGAGGCAGCAGATAATGCCGGAATCCAGAAAAGTGATATTATTACCAAGCTGGATGGCCAGAAGGTTTCAAGTAAGGCTGATATCAACGATAAGCTTCAGTATTATTCAGCTGGTGAAGAAATCGAAATTGAGGTGGCACGGTTAAATAACGGAGAGTATGAGGAATCGACAGTAACTGTTACATTGAGTGCAAGACCGGATGGTAATCAGTAATATGTAAGGGGAGCAGATAAGGTTACTGTTCACTGGTAACATTCCGCGAGGTGTTTTTTGTGAACAAAGTTCACAGAAAACC